>Ga0307997_10000373_pt1 | contig 20513 bp, 17 predicted proteins | sample Davwhametageno36_FD_203165 | JGI IMG/M metagenome (GOLD analysis project Ga0307997, IMG submission 203165) | Marine microbial communities from Davis Island wharf, Antarctic Ocean - #36 | ecosystem: Environmental > Aquatic > Marine > Unclassified | place: Antarctic Ocean: Davis Island wharf... | reverse complement strand
TTGGTGGCGTTATGGGGCAGCTTGTTGCGTTCTGGGCTAATTCGCGCAGCCGCTTAGGGCTTCCATACGGTGATCAAGGTTTGCTTATATCGCGCGATTTATATGATGTTATTGGTGGTTACCGTGATATCCCCTTGATGGAGGATGTCGCGTTGGCGCGAGCCCTAAAGGGCAAGTTGCGCCGTATCGAGGCCACCGCAACAACAAGCGCGGTGAAGTACCAGAACAAAGGTTGGCTTATACGCGGTGGCCGTAACATAATCACATTGCTGCAGTATTTTGCAGGTGCTGATCCTGAAGCCTTAGCTGAGCGTTATAGTCGTTAGCCGAAGAACTTAAATTTCATCCGCTCCAATATACCTTGGCGGGCAACAGGAACAGCATCGGTTGAAAGACCAAACTTTGATTGTTTGGGCACATCGCTGACCTGTTTGCCATCACGGAATTGCAGGCGATACAAGTCGGCATAGATGCCGCCTCGTTTTAACAATTCATCATGCGTGCCTTGATCCATAATGCGACCGCGATCCATGACCACGATTTTGTCGGCACCACGAATGGTCGACAAACGGTGCGCAATCACGATCGTTGTGCGACCAGCAGACAGTTGGTCCAATGCCTCTTGAACGACGTTTTCAGACTGGGCATCTAGTGCTGAAGTTGCTTCGTCCAGCAACAGGATTGGCGTGTCTCGCAGTAGGGCACGTGCGATGACAACGCGTTGGCGCTGGCCACCTGAAAGGGCGGAACCACGCGGCCCAACTTTGGTATCCAAGCCTTCGGGAAGGTTTTCAAGGAAGTCAGATACGTGAGCTGCATCTAGAACGCCTTTAAGCTGTTCGTTGGTTACATCCGTACGACCCAGCAGGATGTTTTCGCGCAAGGTTTCGTCAAACAGCAAAGCTTCTTGAGTCACGACAGAGAAAAGACCGCGTAAATCGTTCAGAGCTATATCTGGGGTGGAGACGCCACTGATCTCGATGGACCCTGTCTGTGGGTCCACAAGACGGGTCAGCAGATTAAAGATTGTCGATTTTCCAGCACCTGAAGCGCCGACAAGAGCGGTCGTTTTGCCAGGCTCTGCGACCAACGATAGGTCATGTAGCACCGTATTGTCACAGTAGGCCAAAGTTACATTTTTCAATGTAATTTCTGGTGTGCCGTCTGGAATTGCGACTGGATTATCTGTTGTTGTCAGTGTGATTGGTGCCTCCAACAGTTCTTTAACCCGTTCAATCGCAGCAGCTGCGACTTGCCACAGTCCACTCACTCCGCCCAAACGGCGCAGGGGTTCAAAGGCAAAGCCCATGGCAGTGAAGAAAGTCATGAACTGACCAATGGATTTTTCACCAGCGATGATTTCTGAGCCGCCGTAAAGGATCACGGACATGAACCCGATGCCTGACATGATATCGACCATTGCAGGAATCGCTGAGGCACCAAAGGCTGATTTGATTTCAGTGCGCACAAACCGCTTTGTCAGCGTCTTGTATTGGCGGGATTGGTACTGTTCTAAGGCGTTCAATTTGATTTGAACGATGCCGTGGAACACTTCGTCCAAGCGTGTGCTGAGGTGTGCGCCCAAATCGCGGGCAATGCCGGCTTGGCGGCGCACATAGCGTTGTGCCATAGCAGCGGGAAGAACGAGGGCTGGGATGCCCACGCAGGCTAGCAGTGCCCATACTGGATCAACGCTGATCGCGATTCCAAGCAAAATAAACAAGCCGATCAAGTCGCGCCCTGCACCCGTGATGATTGCGCGCCAAACATCACCAACAGCGTTTACATCTGCCTGAACACGCTGGATCAAAAAGCCGGGTGGGTGTGATTGATGGAAAGCGCCATCTTGCTTCATCATTTGTGCTAACAAATCAATGCGCAATGCAGCTGCTGTCCTCTGTGCGATGGTGGTCAAAAGCAGTTTTTGAGAGATAGAAGAAATTGCACGTACGACAAAGATCGTGATCAACATCGCGCCGACCCAGTACAGCGTGGTGCTGTTGCCTGCCACAAATGCATCGTCAAACATCGGCTGCATCATATAACTAAGCGCGCCCAGCGTTGATCCCTCAAGGAACATGAAGAAAACGGCCAAGCCCATCATTGGAATATGTTTTTTCAGGTACCCGCGCCACAGCCACGCAATCAATTGCCCAGATGGTTGGTTTTCTGTCTGATCTTGGATGGGAGTATTTGATGCGGTCACGGGGTGCGCCTGTATCGTTTTTATTAATCGGTTAAATGGGTGTTTAGAGCGAAGCAAGTGCTGCAGCAAGTGAATGCGCAATTGACGCCACCGTAAAGCCGCTTAGGTTGCCCTTAAGACGCAAGCAAAAAGGGTCCCTTCATGACACAGCATCCCATTGCCGCAAACGGGCGCGGATACCTCGCAATTCCTGGTCCATCGGTTATGCCAGACGCTGTTTTACAAGCGATGCATCGCCCATCCCCCAATATTTATGATGGCGAGTTGTTGGAAATGACAGCTACCCTGATCCCTGATTTGAAGCGGGTTGCACGCACAAACGGTAAATGCGCGATTTATATTGGCAATGGTCATGCGGCGTGGGAAGCTTCCCTATCCAATGTATTGTCCGAGGGTGATCGTGTTTTGGCCCCGATTACAGGCCTATTTGGGCATGGCTGGGCGGATATGGCGCGTGGTTTGGGCGTTGAGGTTGATGTGTTTGATTTCGGCAAGCAAAGCCCGATGGATATGGTACGGATCACACAGGCGCTAAAAGAAGACACAGACCATCAGATTAAAGCCGTTTTAGCCGTTCATGTGGATACATCCAGTTCAATCCGCAATGATTTTGCTGCGCTGCGCCGTGCGATTGATGATGCAGGGCATCCCGCGTTGTTGATGGCTGATTGCATAGCCTCATTAGGCTGTGATCAATTTGAAATGGATGAATGGGGCGTCGATGTTATGGTCGCGGCCTGTCAAAAAGGTTTGATGGTCCCAGCGGGCGTTTCATTCGTATTTTTCAACGAAAAGGCAGAGGTTGTGCGCAATGCGATGCCACGTGTCAGCCGCTATTGGGACTGGGTTCCGCGTGGAGCGCCTGAACAATTGTGGCAATATTTCAATGGAACTGCGCCAACGCAACATTTGTTTGGGTTGCGCGTTGCATTGGACATTATCCACGACGAAGGCATTGAAAAAGTATGGGCACGTCATGCGGTATTGGCCCGCGCGATTTGGGCAGCTTGTGATGCTTGGGGGCAGGTGGGCTCGCTTAAGATGAACGTGATTGAGGTTAAGAATCGCAGCAATGCGGTGACATCCCTAAGTCTCGCCTCTCCGGATGGAACAAGGTTGCGCGAATGGGTTGAGGCCAACATCGGTCTAACCTTGGGAATTGGCCTTGGCATGGGGGAAGAAAACGAACGCAGCTCTCATGGTTTTTTCCGCTTTGGTCATATGGGCCATGTAAACGGCCAGATGATTATGGGCCTGTTGGGCGGAGTGGAGACAGGATTGACTGCGCTGAATATCGAACACGGAACTGGTTCGCTTGAAGCGGCAGCGGCCGTGATCGCTAAAGGATAGACCTTATTCTGCTGCGTCTTTTAGCGCTTTGGGCAGTGCAACGCCGAACAGGGCCAAGTCGTCTGATGTTCCGCAGCTGATGCGAATGCATCGGTTTTGCGGCGCGACGAAGGGCATGCGAACGAACAACCCTTCTTTGATCAATGCAGCCAGAACCCTTTGTGCAAATGCAGCGTCTTGGCCGCAATCTATTGCCACAAAGTTGGTTGCTGAGGGGATTGCAGTAAGTCCATTTTTGCGGGAAATCTTTGTCATCTGATCACGTGCGTCGCTGATGCGTGCAACGGTTTCAGATAGATATGCTTGATCTTGCAATGCTGCTAGCGCACCTGCTTGGGCCGCACGGTTCATGCCGAAATGATTGCGGACCTTGTTAAATGAGGCAATGAGTTCTGGATGCCCAATTGCGTAACCAACACGTGCGCCAGCCATCCCATATGCCTTTGAAAATGTGCGCATACGGATCACGCGCGGGTCATCTGGATTTACTTGTGCCGCGGTGCCTTCGGGGGCTGTCTCAACATATGCCTCGTCTAGAACCAACAAGCAGTTGGCAGGCAAAGTATCTAGGGCCGCAGTCAACGTTTCCCCCTTGTGCCATGTCCCCATTGGATTGTCGGGGTTGGCAAAGTAAACCAATCTCGCGCAAGTTTCGGCTGCTTTTCTAAACAGTGCGGTGGGATCTTCATGATCATCAAGGTAGGGAACTTTGTGCAAAGTACCGCCAAAGCCCGCCACGTGATAATTGAACGTCGGATAGGCCCCATCTGATGTGACGACAGCATCGCCATCTGCAACAAAAAGGCGGACCAAGTAGCCCAATAAGCCATCAATCCCTTCGCCAACAACGATATGATTAGCTGTACAACCGTGGTGTTTAGCAAGGGCATGACGCAAGTCATAGCTTTCTGGATCGCCGTACATCCATTGGACGGTTTCGGCCATGGCCTGAACGGCCTTAGGGGATGGGCCGAACACATTTTCATTCGCCCCTAGGCGCGCATCAAAGGCACGCCCTTGTGCCCGTTCTTGGGTTTCTGGGCCCACAAATGGCACGGTTGACGGCAAGGATTGGGCGAGGGCGGTAAAGCGAAAATCTGTCATTTTAAATGCGTAGCCTATGGGGCTGTGGGCGGGCAACCCTTGAAAAGGGTGTGATGCGTGTCTAATTGAGAATGATTCGCAACTGGAGGTTTCGAAATGGCTAAGATGACACGTCGTGGATTTATGGCAGCAACAATGGCGACAGGCGCGATGCGGTTTGTACCTGCTGGTGTTGGTATTGCGGCAAAAGCTGCACAGGGACGTTGGATCACTAAACTGGTTTATGACAAAGGGCTTGGCATGATGCGTGCGGTTGAACACTTCGTTCCCTAACGTCCCGCTGGTATTTGGTGCGCCAATCGTCTGTTGTGTCCCCAAGCATTTGGAGAGACATCATGAGCCGCATATCCGTCACCTATGAAAATCACATCGCGGATGTGCGCCTGACCCGCAGCGACAAAATGAATGCTGTGGATCAAGAGATGATCACGGCGATCATTGCGGCAGGTGAAGAGATTACAGCATCTGATGCCCGTGTTGTTGTGCTGTCTGGCGAGGGGCGTGCCTTTTGCGCGGGTATCGATATTGGCAGTCTTGGACAGATGATCGGCGTCGATCCGGCAGGGCAGTTGATGCCACGCACCCACGGCAATGGAACCACAAATCAGTGGCAAGAGGTAGCGATGATATGGGCGCGTTTGCCGATCCCTGTGATTGCGGCGCTGCATGGCCCTGTGTTTGGGGCAGGGTGCCAATTGGCGCTGGGGGCTGATATTCGCATTGCTGGACCAGATACCAAGATCGCGGTGATGGAGCTGAAGTGGGGCATCGTGCCAGACATGGGTGGCATGGTGTTACTGCCGAAATTGGTGGCACCTGATGTGATGCGCAAACTAACCTACACCGCAACGCCTGTTTTGGCGGATCAAGCGCTGGCTTGGGGATTGGTCACTGAACTGGCGGATGATCCATTGGCTGCGGCGATGGAATTGGCGACAGAGATTGCAGGGCGCAGCCCTTCGGCCATTCGTGCGGCAAAGCGGTTGATGACCTTAAGTGACACGGCATCAGACACAGAAATCCTGTTGGCAGAAAGCCAAGAACAAGCAGCTTTGGTGGGAACACCTGAACAAATGGAAGTGGTTGCAGCGACGTTACAAAAACGTCCAGCTGTCTTTAAGTAACCGTTGCGCCCGTGAATGGGGTGCAACGGTATGATCAATTAGCCAAGTTCAGAGATGCGAGCCAGCGCGTCTTTCAACTTGGATTCTTCATCCTCGCGCAGTGCGAGGTTGGCTTTGGTCTCTTCAATGACCTCAGCCGGTGCACTGTCTGCGAATTTAGGGTTGTTCAGACGGCCGCGCAGGCCACCCAATTCCTTGGCTAATTTACCCAATGTCTTTTCAAGACGGGCCTTTTCAGCCGCAACATCGATGATGCCATCCAGTGGAATACCGAATGCGCCACCGCTAACCGCCAAAGCTGCGGTGCCTTTTGGCATTGTATCAGCCGCGGTTAGGCTCTCGATACGGGCAAAGCGTTTAATCAACGCCTCGTTCTGATTCCACGCAGATGTTGCCGCCGCGTCCATGCCAACAACAACCAACGGCACAAAATCACCACCGGGTACGTTCATTTGGGCACGGGCCGAACGGATCGCCTCGATCATAGCAACGGTCCATGACAGATCAGCGTCCGCTTGCGCGTCAACCAGATCAGCAGCCGTGTATATTGGCCAGTCGGTGTGAACCAACATCTTTGGACGCTCTTTAGCGCCCCACAACTCTTCGGTCACGAACGGCATGATGGGGTGCAACAAGATCAGGCATTGATCGAATGCCCACGCATATGTCGCCTTGGTTTCAGCCGCCGCAGCCGCATCATCACCGTCCAGAACTGGCTTGGTGAACTCAAGGTATTGCGAGCAGAAGGTGTTCCACACAAAGCTGTACAGCGTGCTGGCCGCATCGTTGAAACGGTAGGTTTCTAGGGCTGCGTCTACGGCTTCGCGTGTCTTGGCAATCTCACCCTTTATCCAGTTGTTCAACGGGAGGGCTGTTTCCGGCACCCCGTCCGCATGAGGCACATCAAAGGTACCTTTGAAATCACCGTAGGTGCCTGCATTCCATAGCTTCGTCACGAAGTTGCGGTAGCCCTCAATCCGTTTCGTATCTAGCTTCAACGCACCGCCAAGAGAGGCCATCGCCGCATTGGTAAAGCGCAGCGCGTCGGCACCGTATTCATCGATGATGTCGAGCGGGTCGATGACGTTGCCCGTTGATTTGCTCATCTTCTTGCCGTTGGCATCGCGCACAAGACCGTGCAGGTAAACGGTGTTGAACGGGATTTCGTCGACGACCGCCAACTGCATCATCATCATCCGCGCGACCCAGAAGAACAGGATGTCTTGGCCTGTGATCAGGTCAGAGGTCGGAAAATAGGTTTTGAGGGCGTCGGTTTCCTCGGGCCAGCCGAGGGTGCCGATTGGCCAAAGGCCGGAGGAGAACCATGTGTCTAGGACGTCTGGATCGCGGTTCAGCTCAACGTCTTCGCCAGCTTTAGCCTGAGCTTTAGCCTCAGTCGTTGCGCAGAATTGATTGCCATCAGCATCAAACCAAACCGGAATCTGATGTCCCCACCAAAGCTGGCGCGAGATGCACCATGGCTCGATATTATCCAACCAGTTGTAATAAACTTTCTCGCCACTTTCTGGCATGATCTTCACATCACCATTGCGCACAGCATCCAAAGCTGGCCCAACGATTTGGTCGGTATCTACGAACCATTGGTCCGTCAGCAACGGCTCGATCACAACCTTTGATCGGTCGCCAAACGGCTGCATGATTAGCTTGTTTTCAACGTAAGGGATCAACGTTGTTGTCTCTTCACCCTCATCATCCGTTGTCGTGACGGGCACCATAACGGCCAGCCCCTCATCGGTGATGTCTTGAACCACTTTCTTGCGGGCCTCAAAGCGATCCATGCCACGGTATTCTTCGGGCACAAGATTCATCGCGGCGATCATCGCTTCGTCGATTTCTTGCGTGCCATTCGCAATCGCTTGGGCAATCGCGGTTTCTTCAGCGTATGGCTTACCATCGGCGCGCATTGCGGCTTTCGTGTCCATTAGGTTGAACATCGGAATGCCGCCACGTTTTGCAACTTGATAGTCGTTGAAATCGTGGGCACCGGTGATCTTCACCGCACCAGATCCGAAATCCTTGTCAGGATATTCATCCGTGATGATCGGTATTAGGCGGCGGAATTCTTTCGGACCAACAGGAATTTCGCACAGCTTACCAACAATAGACGCGTAACGTTCGTCCGTTGGGTGTACTGCAACCGCGCCATCACCCAGCATGGTTTCTGGACGTGTGGTTGCGATTGAAATGTAATCGCGTTCCTCGGAAAGTGTGACATTTCCGTCCTCATCTTTTTCGATGTAGGTATAGGTCGCGCCACCAGCGAGTGGGTATTTGAAATGCCACATATGGCCCGACGTCTCAACATTTTCGACTTCAAGATCGGAAATCGCTGTTTCGAAATGTGGGTCCCAATTGACCAGACGTTTGCCGCGATAGATCAGCCCCTTGTTGTACATTTCAACGAAGACCTTGATCACTGCATCAGGGAAGTTGCCCGACATGGTGAATGCTTCACGGTCCCAATCACAAGACGCACCAAGGCGTTTTAACTGGTTGATGATCTGACCGCCGGATTCTTCTTTCCACTCCCAAACCTTTTCAAGGAACGCATCGCGCCCCATTTCAGCGCGCGAAGGCTGCTTTGTCTCGGCCAGCTTGCGCTCCACAACCATCTGTGTGGCGATACCCGCGTGGTCGGTGCCAGGCTGCCATAGCGTGTCAAACCCCTGCATCCGTTTCCAACGCATCATGATGTCTTGAAGTGTGTTGTTGAACGCGTGACCCATGTGCAAAACGCCCGTGACGTTTGGCGGTGGGATCATGATGCAATAGCTGCTGGACTCTGGCTTGGCGTTTGCGCCCGCCACAAAACAACCGGCCGCTTCCCATGCTTGATAAAGACGGGGTTCTGCGGTTGTTGCGTCGAATTTCTTTTCCAGCGCCATGGCTACGGTATCCTTTGGTCGTGGGTGTTTTAAGTTAAAACATCAGATAGCGAAACGCAGGCGCAAGGGAAAGGCACTAAGTTTTGATCGGGGCCCCACCTGCAAAGGAATTGCCATTCACGTAGTCACATGGCGTTTCTTGCATTTCCAAATGCAAACCATCGTCATTGTATGGGTGGGCGCGTGCCAGCGCCTCATCGACATCAATGCCAAGGCCGGGGGCTGTTGGAGGGGTGATAAAACCGTCCTCAACGCGAATGCTGCCTTTGATCAATTGGTCGTGGAATGGGGTTTCAATGCACTCACACATCAGGATGTTCGGGATGGATGCCGCATATTGGATGTTGGCGGCCCACTCAATGGGGCCCGCATACAAGTGCGGTGCCATCTGCGCGTTGTACACTTCAGCCATCGCAGCAACCTTTTTCATCTCCCAGATGCCACCCGCACGGCCCAATGCAGGCTGCAAGATCGCGGCTGCACCGCTGCGCAAGACGGGGGCGAATTCGGCCTTTGTTGTCAGTCTCTCACCTGTCGCAACAGGTATGTGGGTGCTGCGTGCCACTTGGGCCATTTGTTCCACCGCGTCTGGCGGCACAGGTTCTTCATACCAAAGTGGGCTATATGGTTCGATGGCTTGGGCCAACCGAATGGCACCCGCAGTGGTGAACTGACCATGAGTTCCAAATAGCAGGTCTGCTCGATCACCAACGGCCTCTCGGATTGCTTTGCAAAAAGCCACCGACTGGGTAATATCACTCATGGCAGGCATATGCCCACCACGCAGGGTATATGGGCCAGCAGGGTCAAACTTAACCGCAGTGTATCCACGTGCCACGCAATCAATTGCAGACTCGGCTGCCATCTCTGGTGACGTCCAAAAGGTATTTATGTCGTGGTGAGTCAAAGGATAAAGGTAGGTATAGGCACGGACGCGATCGTTCATGCGTCCGCCAATTAGGGCATGAACAGGTCGATCACGGTCTTTGCCCAAAACATCCCAACATGCGATTTCAAGTCCTGAAAAAGCGCCAATAACAGTCAGGTCAGGACGCTGCGTAAATCCAGAGGAATAGACACGGCGATACATCAATTCGATGTTCTCAGGGTTCTCGCCCTGCATATGACGGGCAAAAACGTCCTCGATAACCGCTTTCATCGCGGCTGGCCCAATGGAAGAGGCATAACATTCCCCCCAACCAACAATGCCAGTGTCCGTTGTGACCTTAACCAAGATCCAATACCGACCGCCCCATCCGGGTGCGGGTGGCGCTGTAACAATGACTTCTAAATCTTGCAGCTTCATAACAGGCTCAACTTCATCTTACCAAATAAACTCCGGGGGGGAGATCGCCAAAGGCGAGCGGGGGCAGCGCCCCAATCTTACCTATCGAACATAATCACGTTACGCCGCGCAGAACCCGTTTTAGTATCGGCAATCGCTTCGTTGATTTGGTCCAATGACCAACGGCCAGAAATCAATTCATCCAACTTCAAACGCCCCTGGGTGTACAAATCGACGATCCATGGAATATCGCGCTGAATAACAACGTCACCCATCTTTGACCCAATCATACCCTGACCAACAGCCGCCAACATGACGGGCTCAAATTCAGCCATTGCGCCTGAATGGGGCATGCCAACCATGATGACTTTGCCACCGCGGCCCAGATACTTAGGAGCATCCTCATAGGCTGGGATCGCGCCCACGGTGACGATAACCGCTTCCGCGCCGCGCCCACCCAATGCCTTATAGCTTGCGCGCCAAGGTTTTTCGGCAGCGGCTAAAATGCCATGAGTTGCGCCAAATTCTTTGGCGATAGCCAGTTTTTCTTCGCTCATATCGACCGCTACGATGCGTCGGGCACCAGCGATGCGGGCACCTTGAATGGCGTTCAGGCCAACGCCGCCAGCACCAATGACTACAACGTCTTGTCCGGCACGCAGATTAGCAGCGTTTATGACCGCCCCAACGCCGGTGATCACGCCACATGCAATCAAACTGGCTGCATCTTTTGGAATGTCATGTGAAATTTTGACCAGTTGGCGTTGATCAACAACAACTTTTTCGGCAAATCCACCGGTTGCCATCGCTTGGTGTAATTTTCCACCGTCAGCTGTTTTTATCGGCCCGTGGTCACCGTCATAAGAGGTTTCGCAGATCGTTGGCTTGCCGCCAGCACAGCTTGGGCATGTGCCGCAGGATCGGATCAATGTCACAACAACACTGTCCCCAACCGCCAATCCGTTCACACCATTGCCGACAGCACTGATGCGACCAGCTGCTTCATGGCCGTATACGGCTGGCAATGACCCACCCCATGCGCCACCTGCGAATGAGATGTCGGAATGGCAGATTGCAACAGCGTCCAATTTTACTTCGACTTCGCCCATTTCTGGTGAGCGCAATTGTATATCCTCAACGCGCAAGGGTTCTCCAAATGCGTGGCAGACGGCGGCTTTGATTGTTTGCATGGCGGCTCCATTAAGTCAGGCGTTTCCGTAATGCTGGCCTGTGTCGGCTCATAGCTCAAGAAAAAAGGTAATCTTGGGGGCCGGACTGCTTATTTCGTAGCGTCACCTGAAGTGCGGTGGCGCATGAATAGTGCGATTGCGATCAGCGTTAGGATAAGGGCCAGCAAGAATGGTGCACCTGGCATGTAGAAGGGTGCTGTTTCTGCGGTGAATGCGGCAAAGGTGCTCGTCATCAACATTGGTGATATAATCATACCCAGTGCGGACAATGAGGTAAGTGCGCCTTGCAGCTCCCCTTGTTGATCATCTCCGACGGCACGTGACATCAATCCTTGAAGCGCTGGCGAAACGATCCCTGCAAGTGCAGCAGAAGGGATGAAGAACAAGGCAACGGTTCCAGAAGTCACAAGGCTTAGAAAGCCAAACGCCATGATATCAAAGAACAATCCGTAAATGATTGTTCCACGTTCCCCCAAATATTTGATCGCTGGGCGGATCAGAAACCCTTGGACAAACGCCATCATGATCCCAAACAGTCCAAGCGATAATCCGATGGTTGCAGGATCCCAATCAAAGCGTTCCTTGCCAAAATAGCTCCAGATGGCGGGGTATACTGTGTGCGCGATAGAATAGACAAAATAGACGCCAAGCAGCGTACCAATCATAGGTAGCTTGCTTAAAGCTTTAAACGCTCCAAACGGATTTGCGCGTTTCAGTGAAAATGGACGCCGTATCGCGTCAGTCACTGTTTCTTTCAAAATAACCCACCCGAACAGTGCATTTAACCCTGCAAGGACTGCGGCTGCATAGAACGGAGCGCGGGTGCCGTATTCGGCCAACAACCCACCAATCAATGGGCCAAGGACAAACCCGATCCCGAAGGCCGCACCGATCAATCCGAAATTGGCGGACTTATCTTCTGGTTTGGAGATATCGGCGATGTATGCATTCGCGGTTGAGTGGGTCGCGGCTGTAATTCCGCCAATGATGCGGCCAATCAAAAGTAACCAAATGGTGCCAGCGACGGCCATAAGTAGATAGTCAGCGGCCATTGCCACCAAGGAAACCAACAAGATTGGACGGCGCCCGAACCTATCAGATAATCCGCCTACAACCGGTCCAAACAGGAACTGCATCGCCGCAAATGACGTGGATAACAACCCACCCCAAAAGGCGGCTGCCCCCAAAGTACCGCCACCCACTTCGACCATCAAATCGGGCATTACGGGCATAATCAGACCAATGCCCATCGCATCGATCAAGACGGTGAACATGATGAACAGTACAGGGAGGCGCATTTCTAGAGGGCCTTAACAGCTGCAGTGAATGCGCGCGCTTGATTGGGCGCACATCCCATTTGTTCTGTGGCTTGGAATGTCGCAGGGGAAATCGCCGGATGCGTGGCCAGCGCGATCGCTGCCAATTCTTGGCCCGTTTCGATCGCTTGCGCGCACAACTTCTTGGTTTCAGCTTGGGCATCGGGGCGCGGCATAATTTCAGCAAGTGCAAAGCTTAGCGCTTCGGCATGAATCAATCCAAGCCCGCCCAGGGCATCGTTCATATTTTCGGTTTGGGGCGTCATGTTGGCGCTTAGGGTTTTAGCATGGGCCAATGCAGATGCACCGGACAACATAATTTGTGGCAGTGTCATCCATTCAGTGAACCATGCAACACCATCGCGTTGATGTTGGTGAACGGCGGCTACATGCAAGCTGCTGCGAAGACCAGAAACCTGATTTGACAGCGCGACAATGGCTGATGGCGCGACTGGGTTTTGTTTCTGTGGCATAGTGGATGATGCACCAGATGTTCCAAGTGTGACTTCGTCGATCCCACCAGCGCTAAGCCCAATCAGGCTTTGGCCCATTGCGCCTAGGACTGTAGTGACCCGTGCGCTCCAGTCCGCGATCCGTAACACCGGGGTGCGATCTGTATGCCAACTGCGTTTGGGATCATTCAGGCCAAGGGCTGCGGCCAATTCCGTGCGTGTTTGATCAGCTTTGGGGCCAAGTGCTGATGACGTGCCCGCCGCGCCACTCAGAGAAACCCAAAGTGATGAGGCGCGTAGTTCGTCCAATTCATTTAATGCATCAAGCAATGGCATGCCCCAGGTTGCAATCACAGCACCCCAACTGGTGGGCGTCGCATGCTGGCTATAGGTGCGCGCAGACATTGGTTGATCTGCATATTTCGATGCTTGATTTGCTAGAGAAGTTAGGATGGTTTTGATATCGGTTTCTGCTAGCGTCAGCGCTTGGCGCATACGCAACATCAATGCGGTATCTATGATGTCTTGGCTTGTGGCACCCCAGTGGGCGAAGGCGCTGTGCTCTGGCGCTTCCATTTCTTTGCGAAATGCAGCGACTAAACCAGGAACACAAACTCCGTTCTGTCCTGTTGATGCTGCGATAGCACCTGGATCGACCGTGATCTCAAGACTTGCGCGATGGATTGCAGCGCCGCTTTCGTCTGGAATCACACCCAATTTGCCTTGGACTTTTGCCAATGCGCCCTCAACCAAAAGCATGGCCCGAATGGCTGCACTATCCGTAAATAGGCGGCCAGTGTCCCCTGATGGAAACAATTTGGTGTAAAGTGGGCTGTCAAAAACGGAAGCTGCCATGTGTTAGATATGTCCTGTACTGCGCATGAAGTCTGTCAAAACCTGTGCATACTCGATTGGTTGCTCGACGCAAGGCAGGTGGCCTGCTTTACGCATCAAATGGAACGTGCTTCCGGGGATGAGATCAACGGTTTCACGCACCAAATCGGGTGGGGTTGAACCATCTTCTGACCCCGCAATGCCCAATGTCGGAAGACGCAGGCCTGAGGTTGGCGTGTAAAAATCAGTACCGGAGATAGCCGCGCAACAGCCAGTGTAACCTTGGACGCTTTGTTGGGCCAACATGTTGCGCCATAGTTCAAGGTCCGGGCCTGCACAGAACGCTTTGCCAAACCAGCGCTGCATGACACCGTCGGCCAGTGCTTCGATGCCCTGCGTTTGGACAATATCAATGCGGTCTGACCACATCGGAGCATTCCCGATTTTGGCCGCTGTATTGGATAAAACCATTGCACGGATCAGGTCCAAACGCTTTACGGCCAACCCTTGAGCGATCATGCCACCAATGGACAGGCCCACAAACAGGGCGTCTTTGAAACCCGTATGATCCATCAATTGTTCGGTATCGGTGATCAACGATCCCATAGAGTATGGGGCAGGTGGGCATGCGCTTAGGCCATGGCCACGCTTATCGAACCGCAAAATGCGCAGACCTTTTGGAAGCAAAGACATGATTGGATCCCATAGGCGCAAATCAGTGCCAAGGGAGTTGGCAAACACAACAGGTGCGCCGCCCTCTGGCCCATCAATCCTGTAGTGCAGTTTTGTGTTTTCAAGATGCGCATACTTCATGAATTAGCCTCGTTTGTTGCGATCGTTTAGGCGCATATGCGCGACGATCTGGCCATGATCTGACGCCAGTTTGTTATACGGGGCTTCAGGATGGCTGCCGTCTGTCAGGTGATCGTTCAGGACGCTGAAATATTCCATCTCACCGATGCTGTTAGGTGTGCCAGCCATAAAATGGCGAGACATATAGATTTGATCGATGCTTTCAAAGTTGCCGCCAAAGGCCATAGTGAACACAATATCGCGGGCTGATTTGCGCACGAATTGTTTTTCAGCTGAATGCAGGCGCACGCACTCGATATCCTCGGTGATCTGGATATTTTGCTCTTTTGAATAGCGATCATTAGAGGCCTTGGCATTATGGCGCAGCATCCAAGAATAGTTTTTGAACGGGGCTTCACCGCTGCTGATTGCGTGTTCGTCGTCATTAAAATCACCCATAACCATAACAGGATTGCCAGCATGCAGTTCTTCAACAATCAAACGGTGCAGCACGCAGGCTTCGGCCATGCGGCGCATTGAGGCACGCATGGCACCCATCGCGCGGCCAACTGGATCGTATTCAGTCCGGACAGCTTCAGCCAGAAACTCTGCACCTTCGGGCACGTCATATTCACCTAGCTTTGATTTCAGATGGCAGTTAAAGATTGTGATGATCGCATCGATAACAGGGACACGGACCTTAAGGATCGCGCGGTAAAGGCGTTTGAGGACATAGCTTCCTTCCTGACTCTTACCGGTCCATTTGATTTGGTCCTCGTCCAGGTCTTGGATCACCTCAGGTTCACCGACAAAGCCAAAGCGCAACAGGATCGCAAAGCTGGGGCGGCGTTCACCGGCACCACCGTCATTCAGGTTAGGTGCGAATGCGAGAGCTGCATTCGTATAGGGGGTGTAAGCCAGTTTGCGGAAAATTGCGCGCTTGCGGTAACGTTTGGTTTTGTTCGGAATGTGGGCCGCCTTGTCTTCGATCCCTTCGGCGTTGGCTTCTGCGATCAAATCACGCTGCGCGCTTTCCTCAAAGATTTCCTGAAAACCAACGATATAGGCATTCATGGTTTGCAACTGTTCAGACAGCCAATCGGCTTTCCATGCATATTTTTCTGGCGTGTATTTTTGGAATTTATAGTATTTTTTGTCCTCAACAATTAAATTTTTGACGTTGAAACTGGCGATAGTAAAATTGGTCATATCAAACTCCAAATCGCGAAAGGGCTGTTTGGAAAAGGGCTGCGTCGACGTTGCCGCCGGAAATAACGACTATAACATCATCGCCCGTGATTTGGTCAGATCGGTATAGTGCAGAGGCAAGAGCGATTGCGCCGCCGGGTTCTGCAACAAGCTTCAGGCGGCTAAAGGCCTGCGCCATCGCTTGCAATGCTTCGTCTTCAGAAACGGTTAGGCCAGAACCACATAGCCGTTTCATGATAGGAAAGGTGATGTCGCCGGGTTGTAGTGTTATGACCGCATCACAGATGTTACCGGAGGTCGCTGTATTGCTTCGAATTACACCGTCTTTGAGTGAGCGGGCGACATCTTCAAAGCCCTCAGGTTCTACAGGGCGCACCAACATGTCAGGCGCATCCGCTTCCAAGGCAAGGGCGATGCCGCTGGTTAGACCACCGCCGCCACAACACACAATAACCTCAGCTTTGGTGACGCCGTGTTCGGACGCTTGGGCTGCGATTTCAAGGCCAACGGTGCCTTGGCCTGCAATCACTTCGGGCTCATCATAGGGTTTGATCAAGGTTAGTCCGCGTTCTTTGGACATAGCCGCACCAATCGCGTCACGGCTTTCGCCGTCGCGGTCATACAGAACGACTTCGGCACCTAATGCTTTTGTGTTCGTGATTTTTAGGGCAGGGGCGTCGGATGGCATGATGATCACGGATGGCACGCCGTGTGAACGCGCGGCTAAGGCAACCCCTTGTGCGTGATTGCCACTTGAGAATGCAATCACACCCTTTGCGCGGGTTTGTTCGTTGAGTGCCGATAGGGCAGACCAGCCACCTCGAAATTTGAAACTACCCGTGTGTTGCAAACATTCAGGTTTGACCCAAACACGGCGGCCAGCAATCTCATCCAAAAACGGTGAATTCAGCAAGGGCGTATAACGTGCGTGATCCTGAATGCGTTGTGCAGCAGCGCGGATCATATCGATGTTCATGTCAGGTCCTTCTGAAGTGCGAGTGGGTAAGGTTTGTGGCTTAGATCAAAGTCCGACAATTTTGGGGATGTCGATCAGGTCGCGCAAGACGTGTTTTGGCTTCCATGGCATACGGTCCATTGGTTCGCCAGAACGGTTCACCCATGCGGTTGTGAACCCATAGCCGGTTGCACCCGCGGCGTCCCATCCATTTGAAGATATGAACAATACCTCATCTTTGGCGCAACCGAACCTTTGTCCCACAAGGTCGTACACACGTGAATCAGGTTTGAAGATGCCAACGCTTTGAACGGACAGGTTGTCATCCAATAAGGTTTTGATCCCAGCCGATTGGACTGCACCATCCAACATATTGGGGGACCCGTTGGATAAAATGGCGGTGTTCAAGCCTGCTGCCTTTAAGGTTTGCAGCATCTCGGGAACCTCTGGATAGGCCTGTAGTTCCCAATATAGCGAAAGTAGACGTTCGCGCAGCTCTGCATCACCATCAACGCCGCATTTCTCCAATGCCCAATCTAGGCCGTCTTGGGTCACTTCCCAAAAGTCGGTGTGGGCCTGTGTGATGGCGCGCAGCCAAGTGTATTGCAGCTGTTTGAGACGCCAGTGTTCTGCCAGTTGTGGCCACGTATCTTTAATCTTGAAAAATTGTGGTTCACTTGCCGCTTGGCGCGCCGCAGCAGCCACATCAAACAAAGTGCCGTAGGCGTCGAAAATACACGTGGTAATAGGCATGTGTGGTCTCCTCTTTTCAACACAGTGGCACGCGATATGGCGATCGAAAAGGCTAAAAGATGGGTTTACCCGATGATCGGTTCGGGGCAGTGTGCGCGAAATTTAAAATACGGCACAAAGGACATCACCGTGACCAAGATCAAAACCGGCGACAACGTGAGCATCCACTACACTGGAACCCTTGAAGACGGCAGCGTTTTTGACAGTTCAGAAGGCCGTGAACCGCTGGAATTTGAAGTGGGTTCTGGTCACATCATTGTTGGTCTTGATGAAGCGATGCCTGGCATGAAGGTTGGCCAAAAGAAGATCGTACAAATCCCTTGTGAATTGGCATACGGCGAAGCTGTTGAAGAGATGAAGCAAGCCGTGCCACGCGAAGGTATCCCTGAGGATATTCCATTGGAAATCGGCCTCACGCTTCACATGCAAACACCAAGCGGTCAGCCACTGCCTGTTACCGTGGTTGCGATGGACGAAGCGACTGTAACGCTGGATGCAAACCACGCACTTGCAGGTAAAGCTCTGACATTTGATTTCGAAGTTGTATTAATCAACTGATTTTTCGAAGCTGGGCGTCTATTGCCCAGCTTCGATCTCGCGAAGCATTTTCTCAATTTCTTTAGACATCGTTTAACTGTCAGCAGTATTAAGTTGGGCCTGCCGGGTAATGCCACGTCTAACTTTAATCCGATCTTTAGGCATAGTGTTGCGAATTACAGCGATAGGCGCATTTTTGTCAGTTGCAACCTGTGTAGCCTGGGAAGGCGCAGCAAAATAATTTGCGATCTCGCTAACCAATTGCGGGTTCAGGCACAAAGTTGCGCTTGCGCCAACAGCTACCACGTAAAAAATGAGGCGGCTCAGTTTCTTGGATCGCATCGCACGCGCCTCACGGCTGGCTAATAGTCTTTCGAAATGTGGGATCTATTTTCTCATGGTCAAATAGCTAATTGAGGCTGTGGACCATGTTAGGGCGAAAATCGGGCGAATTTATGCAGGGTTAACTGCGTGTTCCGCCCGAATTCTATAATTGCTTACAGGTGGTCTGGTTGTGGCATACCCAAAACGTGGTAGCCGCCATCGACGCGAATAATTTCACCTGTGGTGTAGGCCCCAACGTCAGATGCAAGATAAACTGCTGTGCCACCTACCGCTTCTAAGGTAGCGTTTGAGCGCATTGGCGCATTTTGATCTGTGTGTTTATAGGTCTTACGTGCCCCGCCGATCGCGGCACCTGCTAGTGTCTTCATTGGGCCAGGTGAAATTGCGTTAACGCGAATGCCATCTGGTCCAAGGTCGTTGGCAAGGTAACGTGTCGCTGATTCAAGAGCTGCTTTGGCAACGCCCATGACGTTGTAATTTGGTACAACCCGATTTGAACCTTGGTACGTCAATGTCATCAACGTCCCGCCATTTTCAACCATCAATGGGTGCGCACGACGCGCAACTTCGATGAAGGAATATGCTGAGATATCCATTGAATGCTTAAAGTTAGCACGTGACGTGTTCAGGAAACGACCTGTTAGCTCTGATTTGTCAGAAAACGCGATGGCGTGGACAACAAAATCGATTGTCGGCCAACGTGAACCCAAAGCATCGAACGCTGCGTCTAGGCTTGCATCATCCGTAACATCAACGTCGACCATGAAGTCGGAACTAACAGAGGCAGCCAATGGCTCAAGGCGTTTGCCAAATGCTTCACCTTGATAGGTAAAGGCAAGCTGAGCCCCAGCTTCGGCCATAGATTTTGCTATGCCCCAAGCGATGGAACGTTCATTGGCGACACCCATAATAAGGCCGCGTTTTCCTGCTAACATATTGGTCATAATAAAATTCTTACCCGTGATATTTGGAAAGGATCATTGATCCATTAGTGCCGCCAAACCCAAATGAGTTGGTCATCACGCTATCAAGACCAGCGTTTTGAACCGTTTCAAGTGCGATTTCTGAGGCGTCGATGGCTGGATCAAGGTTTTTGACGTTGATCGAGCGGGCGATGAAATCATTGTCCAACATCAAGATGCTAAAGATTGCTTCGAGTGCGCCAGCTGCCCCTTGGGCGTGACCTGTCATGGATTTGGTTGAGCTGACAGGTGGTGTCGTGCCTTTGCCAAACACGCGGCGAACCGCTTCGATTTCACCAACATCGCCAACTGGCGTGGATGTGCCGTGTGCGTTGATGTAGCCGACTTTACGGCCTTCTGGCAATGTGGACAGTGCAAGGCGCATGGCGCGCTCTCCGCCTTCACCAGATGGTGCAACCATGTCGTGGCCGTCTGATGTTGCCGCGTAACCTGTGACTTCAGCATAAATTTTCGCGCCACGCGCCAATGCGTGATCTAGGTCTTCAAGAACAACAATACCGCCACCGCCTGAAATCACGAAACCATCGCGGTCCGCATCAAATGCACGGCTCGCTTGTTCTGGAGTGTCGTTGTATTTGCTGCTCATCGCACCCATCGCGTCAAACAGGCAGGACAATGTCCAATCCAACTCTTCGCCGCCGCCTGCGAACATAACGTCTTGTTTACCCATCATGATTTGTTCTGCTGCGTTGCCGATGCAGTGAAGCGATGTGGAACAAGCTGAGGTGATCGAATAGTTAATCCCTTTGATCTTATAAGCGGTTGAGAGGTTTGCGCTGACGGTGGATGACATGCATTTTGGAACAGCGAATGGACCGATGCGTTTTGTAGCACCTGTCTTTGCAACGGTTTGGTGGGCTGTCAGCATTGCAGAAGTGGAAGGACCACCAGAACCTGCAACAAGGCCCGTGCGTTCATTCACGACATCAGCTTCAGTCAGGCCCGCGTCAGCAATGGCTTGGCCCATAGCGATGTGGGCATAAGCAGCTGCTTGGCCCATGAAACGAAGGGTGCGTTTGTCGACGTGTTCGGCGACATCCAGTTTGAGCGTGCCAGCGATTTGGCTGCGAAAGCCGTGCTCGGTCATTTCTGGGCTTGCTACGATGCCAGAAGTTCCGGCCTGCAAGCTTGCAAGCACTTCTTCAACATTATTACCGATGCTTGAGACAATC
>Ga0307997_10000372_pt1 | contig 20521 bp, 21 predicted proteins | sample Davwhametageno36_FD_203165 | JGI IMG/M metagenome (GOLD analysis project Ga0307997, IMG submission 203165) | Marine microbial communities from Davis Island wharf, Antarctic Ocean - #36 | ecosystem: Environmental > Aquatic > Marine > Unclassified | place: Antarctic Ocean: Davis Island wharf... | reverse complement strand
TTAAGTTGCTGTTATTAATGCCAAATATTAAAATGGCGGAGGAACAGGGATTCGAACCCTGGGAGGACTTTCACCCTCGTCGGTTTTCAAGACCGGTGCATTCGACCACTCTGCCACTCCTCCGACAAGCACTTCCTAGTGTGAGCAGAAAAATTCTGCAAGCCCACACTTGAAGAAAATTACACCTTCTAGACCTGACCGCCTTGGGGATTTACGCCTAACAATACGTCAGACACTTTTCAGACGGGCTTTGACAGGATAGAGTGCCCGTAAGATCTTCGCTAGGAGACTGTTAATTAAACCAATAATCGAAAAATCAGGTGTGGGCAGCACCACGAACAGGCAAGGAATACATGCGATGGGCAACGCAGATATTATTAAACGTTTCAGCAAATTGGCTAGGAATGGCGGCATCGTTGCGTTTTCAAAGATAATTCTCGCTTGCTGTGATGGCATCAGACAGATTCGCCACCTTGCAGCTGCCTTTGTGCTGGCCTTTGCCGGTGCGCAAGCCCATGCTTTCGAAACACGCGCGACTGCGGCCTATGTGATTGATCAAACGACCGGCACTGTCTTGTTGGAAAAAAATGCGGATACACCTTTACCACCCGCTTCAATGTCTAAACTGATGACTTTGTTAATAGCATTTGAAGCTATTCGAGATGGCCGCCTTTCATTGAACGAGAAATTGCCTGTTTCTCAGCATTCTATGAATTACGGTGGATCGACGATGTTCCTAAATACGCGTGATCGCGTGAGCGTTGAAGACCTTATTCGTGGCATCATCGTCTTGTCTGGAAACGATGCCTGTTCGGTGATTGCTGAGGCACTTAGCCCAGATGGCACAGAATCCGGATTTGCGCGCTTCATGACACAGCTTGCCCCAAAAATGGGTATGACCAACTCAACTTTCGCAAATTCGAATGGCTGGCCACAAGCGGGCCATCGTATGTCCATGCGTGATTTAGCGTTGCTTGCAAACCGTTTGATTAGCGATTTCCCAGAGTTCTACCCAATGTTTTCAGAAACTGAGTTTCAATTTGACGGTCGGGCGCCTGAGAACTCGCGCAACCGCAACCCTTTGCTGCGTCTTGGCATCGGTGCAGATGGTTTAAAAACTGGCCACACGCAAGAAGCTGGCTATGGCTTGGTTGGATCTGCCAAACAGGGCCAACGTCGTGTTATCTTCGTTCTTTCAGGTCTCGACAGCCCTGCCGCACGTGCTCAAGAGTCCGAAGCGATTGTTAACTGGGCATTCCGACAATTTGCACAACGCCCCCTAGCCAAAGAGGGTGAGCGCCTAGCAACTGCAGACGTATGGATGGGCGCCGTTTCAAATGTGGGTCTAGTCCCGAACCAAGACATCAGTGTGCTGCTTCCTATTCTTGGCGGTGATGATATCCCTGCCGAAGTTGTCTACAAAGGACCTATTCAGGCGCCAATCGCTAAAGGTGATGCACTGGCTGAACTTGTGCTACGCCCTGAAGGCCTACCAGAAACACGCATCCCATTGTTTGCCGAAACTGACGTTGCAGACGGCGGCTTCATGGCGCGGATCAGTACCGCTGCGATGAAACTGATTGACCGCCTAAACCAAGGACCAAAGCCAGAGGGCGCGTCATGAACCCTAAAGGCAGCTTTATTACGTTTGAGGGCATCGACGGTTCCGGAAAATCCACTCAAGCACGCAAACTTGCGGAACACCTGCAAGCCCAGGGTCGCGACGTTATATTAACCCGCGAACCGGGGGGCAGCGAAGGTGCGGAAGAAATTCGCACTTTGGTTTTACAGGGTGAGCCAGACAGGTGGTCCGCAGAAACTGAAATCCTTTTGTTCACCGCAGCACGCCGCGACCATTTGGAACGCACGATCCTTCCTGCGATTGATGCAGGCAAGGTCGTGATCTGTGATCGTTTCGCAGACAGCACCCGCATGTATCAGGGCCTATCACGTGGCGATCTACGCGGTACCGTTGACCAGTTGCACAAGCTGATGATTGGACGTGAGCCAGACATGACAATCTTGATCGATATGGACTCAGACGCCGGCCTTTCACGCGCCCTATCCCGTCAAGGTGTGGAAGAACGGTTTGAAGCCTTCGGTGCAGATTTGCAGGCACAAATGCGCACTGGGTTTTTATCTTTGGCCGAAGAATTCAAAGAACGCTTCCTGGTGATTAACGGTGCACGCAGCATTGATGAGGTTTCGGTGGACGTGTGTCAATCGGTAGACGATCACCTCACTACGCAATAAGCGCCTCCTTCTCTCATCCAAACACTGCCTTTTGCATTCCCCCTCATTCGATGTAGTGCTAGACCTGCCGTATGGCTGAAGAAATCAACGAACCAGATCGCGTACCTGGCGCACCGCACCCACGTGAAACCCCGTCCCTCATTGGGCAAGAGGCTGCCGAGGCTGAGTTTCTTGATGGGTTTAACACAGGCCGAATGCACCATGCATGGATGCTGACTGGGCCGCGCGGTGTGGGCAAAGCAACCCTTGCTTGGTCCATCGCACGCTTTCTGCTGGCAACACCTGATCCAGACGGCGGCGATATGTTCGGCCCACCTGTTTTGCCAACTTCGCTACATATTGATCCCGAACACCCAGTGGCACGTCGCATTTCTGCAGGTGCAGACCCAGGGCTTATTTCAGTCACCCGTACTCCCAATGAAAAGACGGGGCGTATGCGCGATCAAATCGTTGTGGATGACATCCGCAAACTAACCGGGTTCTTTCAGATGTCGGCCACTGACGGTGGACGGCGCGTTGTGATCATTGACGCCGCTGACGATATGAATACGCAGGCCGCCAATGCGCTGCTCAAGATGCTAGAGGAACCACCGGAGCGGTGCACCCTTTTGCTAATCACACACCAGCCTTCCGGTCTTCTACCCACCATTCGCTCGCGATGCCGCACCTTGCGGCTTGGCACCCTCAACGGTGAACAAATGAACAGTGCTATGGTTCAGGCCAAAGTCGAAGCAGACGCCAACGCCGCTGCACTTGCTGAACTCGCAGGCGGCTCAGTCGGCGAAGCAATGCGCTTGTCCCTGCTCGGCGGCCTACAGATATACACCGAAATCGTCGGCATTCTTGGCTCCCTGCCCAAAATGGACCGTGCCCGCACCGTGCGCCTTGCCGAAGCCGCCGCACAGCGCGGTGCAGAGGAAAAGCTGGATCTGCTGTTTACGCTTCTTGAAATCGCCCTCGCCCGCCTTGCCCGCACAGGTGCAACAGGACAGCCACCTCAGATCGAGGTAGCACCACATGAGGCTTCCATCATGTCCCAACTTGCCAGCACGCCTCATCAAGGCCGCGCATGGGCAGACGTTGGGCACGAAGCCATGGTACGCGCCCGCCATGGCCGTGCCGTGAACCTTGACCCAGCCGCACTCGTTCTAGATACAATATTTAAGATCCAAGGCGCTGCCGCTTCATAAAACAGGCCAATATGACCCAGATACCCCACATCACCGACAGCCATTGCCACCTCGATTTCCCTGACTTTGAGGGGCAGTTGCCTGAATTGATCGCCAACGCCCAAGCGGCTGGCGTCACACGTATGGTTACGATCTGCACCAAGCTGCGCCAGGAACCCGATGTGCGCGCCATCGCCGAAACCTACGCGCCTGTGTTTTTTGCAGCGGGCACGCACCCAATGAGTGCGGCCTCAGAACCATTGGCCACTTTTGATGAATTGGTCGAAATGTCCAAACATCCCAAATTCGTTGGGATCGGTGAAACTGGTCTCGATTATCACTACACCGCAGAAAGCGCCGATATTCAAAAAGAGTCTCTGCGTATTCATATCGCCGTTGCACGCGAAACAGGCCTGCCCCTTATCATCCACGCCCGCGGTGCAGATGATGACATGGCGCGCATCTTAGCAGAAGAACACGCAAACGGTGCATACACTTGCGTCATGCACTGCTTCTCATCTTCCCCTGAACTGGCGCGCGCAGCCCTAGACCTTGGCTTCTACCTATCGATGTCGGGCATCAGCACATTCCCCAAAAGCCAAGAGGTTCGCGACATCTTCACCGCGGCCCCAGTCGAGCGGATATTGGTCGAAACCGATGCACCCTACCTTGCGCCCCCCCCTCATCGGGGAAAGCGCAATGAACCAGCCTACACCGCGCACACCGCACGGGTTGGGGCAGATGTGTTCGGCATGGATTACGCAGATTTCGCGGCCCAAACCCAATCCAACTTTGAACGCCTGTTCACCAAAGCTGCCAACTACAAGGCAAATGCTTAATGGATGATCTCAAGATCACCATCCTTGGATGCGGCTCCTCTGGTGGCGTGCCTCGTTTGGGCGGGCACTGGGGTGCATGTGACCCGACGAACCCCAAGAACAACCGCCGGCGTTGTTCGATCTTGGTGGAGCGCGTATCCCAGATTGGCACAACCTCCGTACTGATAGACACCTCTCCCGACTTGCGCACCCAGCTACTGGACGCAAACGTTGGTCGCCTTGACGGCGTCATCTACACCCACAGTCACGCCGATCATGTCCACGGGATCGATGACCTGCGTATGATCGTGATCAACATGCGCGAACGGCTCCCCGTATGGGCGGATCCCGTCACACGCGACGTGCTCCTATACCGCTTTGACTATGTCTTTGTGCAACCACCAAAGTCTTCCTATCCACCAATCCTTGACATCAACACGATTGACGGTGACGTCACAATTGGTGGCGCTGGCGGCCCAATTATCTTCAAACCGTTTGAGGTAAACCACGGTTCTATCCAAGCCCTCGGGTTTCGTATCAACGATATCGCCTACCTACCAGACGTTGCCAAAATCCCCGATAATGTCTGGCCCAAACTCGAAAACCTTGAATGCTGGATCGTCGATGCCCTACGCCGAGCCCCCCACCCAACGCACTCACATCTGGCCCAAACGCTTGAATGGATCGGACAAGTGCAATGCAAAACCGCAGTGCTCACCAACATGCACAACGACCTAGATTACGAGACTGTCAAAGCAGAAATACCCAACCACATTCAACCCGCCTATGACGGCATGACACTCACCTTTAAAGCCGCTTAATCTTACTTTACCCAAAAAATTCCCGCCAAAGGCTCCCGAACCAACCCTACGCGATCGGCCCGATTGAACATGCAAACGCTCCTAGACGTCATCTTTCCCGTCTTCCTTGTCATCGGCTTTGGCTATGTCGCCGTCTGGAAGTTTGCATTCCCAATTTCCGGCATCGATGGGCTGATGAAGTTTGCGCAAAGCTTTGCAATTCCATGTCTTTTGTTTCAAGCTATCGCTAACATCGACCTACAAAGCTCGTTTGACCCACGCCTTCTTATCAGTTTTTACACGGGTGCAGCCCTTTGTTTTGCAGCGGGTATTATAGCTTCACGCCTAATTTTAAAACGAGATTGGGAAGACTGCATCGCCATCGGGTTTTGCTGCCTTTTCTCAAACTCCGTCCTCTTGGGCCTCCCGATAACCGAACGTGCATATGGCGTTGATGCACTCGTCGGCAACTATGTCATCATCGCAATGCACGCGCCATTTTGCTACGGTTTAGGCATCACGGTGATGGAGATCGCGCGCAACCGCGGGCAATCCCCAACCATAATGGTCCGCGCTGTTGGCAAAGCAATGTTTCGCAACGCACTAGTTATCGCAATCGCTTTGGGATTTGTGGTTAACCTCAGTGGCCTGTCCTTGCCGACATTTGCCAATGACGCCATCAGCCTCGTGGTTCGCGCAGCGTTGCCTGTAGCCTTGTTTTCCCTTGGTGGAATATTGATCCAATACAAACCAGAGGGCGACAAGCTGGCCATTCTTATGGTCTGCATGATCGGGCTAGGTCTGCACCCAACAATCGTCTGGACCCTTGGCACGTCTCTGTCAGTACCACCTGATTTCTTTAAATCAGGTGTTTTGACCGCTGCCATGGCCCCCGGGATCAACGCCTATATCTTTGCTAACATGTATGGGCGCGCCAAACGGGTCGCAGCATCTAGCGTACTTATCGCCACCGGATCATCGGCCATAACAATATGGTTGTGGCTAACGGCGTTGGGCTAACGTTATTTGGTGCGCACAGCCAAAACAATATCAATCGCATCCAATGTGCGCTGACTAGCACCTGAATGCTCCTCGAGAAACAGATCGATCTGCGATCCAAAATCTTCAATCGGCTCAACAACCTTTTGAGCCAGCGCAGGACCTTCCTCAACGATCTGAACAATACCAGCCGCTTGGGCTTCCACAAACGGGTATTCGATTGTCCAAACATATGGACCGACCAGAACTGGTTTGCGCAAAGACAGCGGTTCGATGATATTATGCGCACCAACTTCGCAATACCCGCCCCCAACGATCACGCGATCTGCAAGGTTAAGGTAGAAATATATCTCTCCCAAACTGTCGCCCAATAGTACCGCGCTGGAGCCATCTAAACCAATGCCCTTCGCAGCGAGGTCCTTGGTCAAATAGTCACTGCGCAGGACAGTGTTCAAACCTGCCTGCCTTAGCTTGTCAGCCACATCACCAAAGCGTTCGGGCGCACGAGGAACATAAACGAACAGCGGTGCCCGCGTGCCATCTTTCAACGCACGCTCACGTACATCTTTGATCAGCTTAACAAATAGGTCTTCTTCACCCTCAATTCCGCTAGCAATCGCAATGATGTTGTCCCACTCGCCCATCTGATCGGTGCGCAATTGTATGGCCGCGTCGAGCTGATGTTGCGGGATAGGTTGATCAAACCGCAACTCACCTGTGACATGCACGTTTTGAACACCCACCTCGACAAATCGGCTGGCTTGCAGTTTCGATTTCACAAACACGCCTGATAGGCCGCGCATCACACGCTGGCGAATGCGCAACCCACGACTGTCTCGTTTTAAAGGCTTGGTCCCGTATTGCCCATTACACATGTACAAGGGACACCCCGCCCGTTTGGCTTCAGAAATCATCGCAGGCCAAACCTCAACCTCCAGGGGCAGGCCAATTTTGGGCTGACAAGCGCGGAAAAAGCGACGATAGGTCCACATCATATCAAGCGGAACCCAAATAACCGCCAGTTGGCCACTTTCAATTTCTGCTGCGAAATGGCGCTGTGCTTCACGCCGTCCCGCAGGGGTAAAGTTGGTAATAATCACATTGTCACCGCGATCGAGGATCAAGCCTATCAGCGCCAATGCAGACCGCGTTTCACCAAGGCTCACACCGTGAACCCAAATCGCGCCTTGCGGCATCGGTCGATTATAGATCGCAAACCGCTCTAGCAGGTTTTGAGAATACAGCGCATCACGCCGCCCACGTTTGAACAGGTAAATCAAAAGCAAAGGTAAAAAGAGCACCCAAGCCAAGCGGTAAACAATAAGGAAGACCATGCGTATCATGCGCCAGCCCTTATCATTACAATCAGGTCTTTGACCAATGGTTTCAACGCCGCTTTTGCATCTTCAACCAATGCCCCAACATTCGCTTGTGTGGTCTGCGACTGCACCACGAAATCCACCAGTGCAGGCACGCTTGACGCGTCATCGGGCAAAGGTTGTGATGCACCTGAATAATCCAAGACCTCATAGTCCTTGGCAAAATTAGCAACATTTGGACCATGACAGACCAGGAGGTTCAGGCAGATAGCCTCCCAAGGGTTGTGCCCACCGAGACTCCCATAAGAACCACCCACAAAAGCAGCAGCTGCCAATCGATACCACAGGCCCAACTCACCAAAACTGTCCACGATCCAAACGGAGTGTGAAGGATCTGGTTGCCCACCCTTACTGCGCCTTGTGCAGGTTAGGCCCGCTTGAACCAGCGCACCCTCGATTTCATCCCCACGCGCAGGCGCGCGTGGCGCTAGGATAAGCAACCAAGACGGGTCGCGCTTCACCAGCTCTCGCTGCGCATCAATCAAAACGGCTTCGTCTTCGCAATGCGTCGATGCCGCGACCCATATCTTACGACCTTCAAGCGCAACTTGAAGCGTTGCAAGCATACCCACATCCACTGAAAGCGGTTCCGCCGCAGGTTTAAGCGATCCCGTCACACGAACATCACGCCCACCTAAGGAAGAAAGGTTTTCGGCAGTTTGCTCATCTTGAACCGTAATCAAGTCAAATAATCCAAAAACCTTTTTATATAGTCCGGCAAGTCGCGCACGTTTCGCAGTACTCTTGTTGTCCATGCGACCATTCACATAAGCCAGCGGAATGTCACGCGCTGCACAGTCATGAATGGCACCGGGCCAAATGTCCTGCTCCGACCAGATAGAGAGGCAGGGCTGCCAATGATCCAGAAACTTGGCCATATATGTAGGCCCATCCAAAGGCAGGAATTGATGGACCGTATTCGCCGGCAGGTTTTGGCCCAACACATCCGCCGACGAACGAGCCGTAGACGTAATGACAAAATTCAGATCGGGGGCCACTTGCTGCATTCCAACAATTAAAGGGCGCAGCGCAAGGACCTCTCCCAACCCAACAGCATGCATCCATACCACGCGCCCTGTGGGACGAACCTGTGTCGCGATGCCCAAACGTTCCCCGGCCCGCGCAGCGTTTTCTTTGGCCTTGCAAATACGCCCCGCTAAAACACGACGCATGACCGGCTGAAGGACGCGGCGCAGGATCAAGTATCCCCTAAGCTGAAGACCAATATTCATAGTCTGCTCAGGTCCATTTTGTCGGGAATTTAACGGTCATGGCATTTATTTCCTGATCAGATAAATCGGCAGTTCGGTGACATCTAAGCTAGGGATCTACATATGATCCAGCCCAAAAGGCCGTTTTCATACAGAGTCACACTCGATACACTACCAGCCTACCAACACATACGCCTCAAAAAAACGATGTTGTGGATCTAATATATCAAGAGTTGGTGCCGCTAAGACGTCAGAAGACATACCCTACAGAATAGAAGCAGTTACATCACCGATCCGATCCTGATCCTGCTCTTAGGTGTCATCACTGGGCTCAACAACTTTGGGGCAAAGTTTTAAGAAGCCACAAAAGGTTCCGAATTCAGGATAAGTGAACGGCGCCATTATGAGCATTGTTTGAGCGGCGACATGGGTAAGGTTACCAAAAACTATTAATACAGTGAGTAAAAGATGGCGCATCGGGCTTCTCCATTTTGGGAATTGATGCACAACTTCTATGAAGACAAACGCCACCCTACGCGTCGATGTTGAAAATTAGTGCAGGTCTATAGTCATTGGCGATGATTTTTCATAATCGGTAAACGAACTGGACTGCGTCTTGCGTCGGTATTCAGTCAGGTTATGTCCGATTTCAGTACGGAAAGCACGATTGAACGGCCCAATACAAGCAAAGCCAACATCATATGGAATTTCCAGCACAGTCACGCTCATCTGAGCGGGATCGGTCAAAGCCTTACAGGCTGCTTCAATCCGTGCTCGATTTATGAAGCTTGAAAAGTTGCGATAGCCTAGACCTTGATTGATCGCCCGCCACAGTCGGTGCTCGGGCACTGCAAGTTTTCCAGCGAGCGCACCGATGGTTAGTCCTTCTTAGCACCAAATTTGCGTATTCATCACCGCATGAATACGCGCAATGAGAGCCGTGTCCAAAAAACCATCTTGTATTGGCAAATGGACGCAGGTTTCAGGCGATATTGCACTCGGCCAGCGGTTCACATCTGGGCGCAGCAGCCACACGGCAAAAGCGAGCGCGACAACAAGGATACCGATCGCTTGTTAGAGTGCCAATAATACAGTGCCTTCATGTAGGACACCGGCCGCCTGACCCAATGTCAAAAATAAAGCGAGCCCAGCAATTGCGGCCGCGAACCCGGGTCGCGCGCGTCAACGGCACTCCACCAGATCGTCACGCGTGGACCAGAGCGAAAGAATGAAAAGTGCCCCATAAAGAACCACGGCCATGGGTAAGCATAATGGGAACGAACTTGGGAACGCCAAGTGGGAGTAAAGAGCGGCTGAGGTGGCCAATGATGCAGCTACCCAAGGCCAGCGCTGTCCGGGAGCATCAAGGAATATAGTCACGATCAGCGATGTCACTGCTGCTGGCGTGAAACTGGATAAGAGTATGAGGTTTGTCTCCAAACTCGGGTGCACTTCGAGCGGCAGTGCCGCCGTAGTAATTAAGAACTTGGACTTGGATACTGCCAGCGCCGTAACCGATAAACGCCCTTCCAACCCAATAGACACGCCAAAGCAACGCAGCCAACAAAAGTAGCATTGTTATGGGACCGCCACGCAGCGCAAGGTCGAGGTAAATCATGTCCGGTCCGTTCATATTTCGTGTATCGGGTTGGAAACAACATAGCGCGGAGACACCAACTTCGCGCCTTGATTTATGAAAATCATGCACCGATTTTGAAAAACAGCCTAAACTAAATATTAGCTGAGTTTTGCAATGCGACGGTGCAGTCCTTATCGGGGCTATAAGCACTATATGAAAGGTCTTGCCCTTATTAGCACCCTTCTGAACAAGATCTGCCTCCAAGGCCTCATGCACATGATATTGGCCCTAGGAGCCATAGACGCATCATGCCGATTATTCAGGGAATAGGACTTAAATCCCAACCATAACAGATTACGCCCAATAGGTCAGGATCAGTCATCCAAAAATTTGACCAGTATTAGTCCAGTTTAGCCGCTGCTACCAAAGCTCTCGCCTTGGCAGTATGCGAAGATAGGAATAATGCTGAATATGGCCAGCGGGAGCAAGTCATTAAAAGTAGTATTACACATGACGTTTGAACGTAAAAGGAACGCATTTGGTCCGTAATTCGGTCATCACTCTCTCCATCCCAAAAATAGGATAAGGTTAGTTATGGAAGTGGTATCAGTGGGTTATTCATCAGGAGGCCGCTTTAGTCCTGAAAAGTTAGTGCGGCTGAGAAGACTCGAACTTCCACGGGTGTTACCCCACAGCGACCTCAACGCTGCGCGTCTACCAACATAATAAGAGACTTATTACAATTCCGCCTTATTGTTCACACAGTCATTTATACCTGTCAATTGTCAGATGTGTGCCAATGTGTGCCACGATTAGCGCTACTTCACTGGCCTGATTCAAATAAGATCATGCGAATGGCAGCGTCGCCCTACAGGGGCCACAGGGGTGCCACCCGATTATATGTATGGCCTCTGCCAGAAATTAGATATTTCACTTTAGAGCGTATTTCACTCTTGGGCTTAAGGGACTTATTGCAGTAGCCCCATGCAGTCAGCTCATAAATCTAATTGAACAGGTCACTTCCTCTGCAAGTATGCCCTTGATACATGCCCCTTGAGGCTACGTGCTTTTTGCAATGAAACGCTGCACCAGGCCGTACCACCGGTTTGCTGACAGCTGTAGACCTTCAGTGCTGTTCCGTTTGGAAGGCCGATGATTACTTTGTAACCTATACCAGGCCCCGCACGTAATTTAAGCATATCACCGTCTTCAACACCAATTACCTCAAACTTACCGTATTCATCAGCAACAGAATGTTTGGGGAGTAAGCCAAGGGTTAATGCCACTACGGTGATAACTGCAGAGCATGTTTTGTTCATCATTTTATCCTTCGTTACAGCGTATCGAATGGTACATGTTTCATTTAATTCAGCGCAATCCTTTTATGCTAAACGGGTAATTGGTTGGTAATTAACCACTATGATTGTACCTTCTGCACGTGGCGGAAAATGATGATCGAAGACTGTGTTGAATATAGTTAATAGGCTTTGCTTATTAAAAGGATAACAAAGCTAGAATTCGAACTTCATAGAGCATAATAAAGTGAAAAAAATAGGACATTAGGAGCGATTTGGTGCATATTAAGCTAACGGTAACTTTATTGGCATTTTCCTTGCTAGTGGCATGTAGCCCTCAAAAAGAGGTTTTAGATGGCTGGATCGACAGTGATGAACGTAATTTGTTCTCTCAGTTGGGTGTCCCAGACAGAACTGCTGAAGCAGGTGGAATAAGGTTTTTAAGTTATGCGATCACCAGTCCTTATGGTGGTGGAACCATAAGAATAAACACTTTTAACGTTGAAATTGCTTCAGGAAGAATTGTAGGCACATCGTGTTCTGGACTGTGCATATCGTTGCAATAGCCTGGTCTCGCATAAGTGTCCGTCCCTAAGGACAATGCTTAAAAGCATATTTGCACCAACCTTTTAACGAGAAGCCACAGCTTGCTGAGAGGCTTGCTAAGGACCGTTCAACAGATATCTTTGAGATCCTAATGTGCTGTGTAATGAGAGATGGAGACTACCTGCATGGGCCACAGGGGTGCCCCCCGATTATATGTATGGGCTCTGCCAGAAATTAGGTATTTTTAAATCATGAAGCGTTGTAGGTGAGTGATAAAGCTGAGCTTTGAGTTGGTACTAAATCTGCTTATCTAAGAAAGCATGACATTCCATATCAGATACAGAGAGATGAAGAAAAAGACCTGCAGGCTAGGGCGGTAGCGAAAAGTAGGCTTAAAATGGTATTTCTAGATCTGTGTTCGAAAACAGGCTTTGGATATAAGCGGCAAGGCAATCTTACCCCGAAGATGAAATCCAGAATAGTGAACAAGCTCAAGAACCTCAGATCGAGGCTTTTGAAAGGGGTTCCAGCTTGCAATATAATGGTGACCTGCCGGAAGGACCTTTATTTTGAAGTATCTGGGAAGGTCACAAGATTTGCAAAGGACGCCAGAATAGCGAAGTTTATGTGGTGCCATAAAAGTACGAAGGGTACCAATAAGTATCGTAATTGCACGCATGCCATTCACTTCTACGACATCAATCTCAATCCAGCCGTCAAGCAGTACTTGGAGATGAGCAAGGAGCAGGAAAATCTATGGAGGTAGTCTGAACTTGTACAATGGCTCTATCGAACTGATCTCCGAAACGCTGATAGCAACAAAACAATAGAATTATATATGGCTTCAGAAGAGATGATGGCGCTTGTTGAAGACTGGCTTTCAGATTGTCCTATGCAATGATTTAATGGTTATGAAGCCGAATTCCGTCTCAAGGGGCGCTTGAAACACCCTGTTTATATAGCTATAATGACATGTTTTGGTAAAAGAAGCTATCAAGAAGAATGAACCTAAAGAATACGAACAAAAGGAAATGATGCGACCAAGATCATTATCCATTTAGTATACGTTTGGTGATACTCAAATAACTGACGTTAGGCGACAAAAAAGTTTAGCCAATGCAATTATCAACTTCAATGTTTAATAATCTAAACTTTCTTAAACTTAAGCGGTCACCCAAAGAATGAATAACTTCGTTTAATAATTATTAGATGATAATTCTCTTTAAGATTTTAGGTCCAATCCTCTAGTGAGTTTAGTTTGTCGCATCTTTAGTGTCATAAAAAGGCTGCATCCTTAAACGAAGTTTCTTCTAGCTCGTGACAGCCTGTTAAGTAGGTATGGCTTTTGAAGTTGACCGTTACGAACCCTTTAAAAGTTTGTTACACACCAGAGCTCTGCCTCATCGAGTTTTGAAGCGGTGTTTGAACCCGAGTTGAGCAATGGGTGTATCCAAACCTCCATTGAAGGATTTTAGAACCCCCAACCCCAGCGAAACTGCGTTATTAGAGCTCAAGATATAATCTATCTCTACTCTTGCACCACCTAAAAGGCCCCGACCAACGTCTACGCCGCCACCACCAGCTGCACCAATGTGTGTCTCCAGAGACATTCGCCATGTTTCTCCCAAATCGAATTCATGACCGAGGCCTAAAAGTCCCACTGCATAGCCTGCAACGCCTCCTGATATCGTTGTTTGAGCGTTTCCTGTAAGATACGTCTTTTTATTAATGAAGTAGTCGATTGAACTTTCCTGCATCAAAGGTTGAATGCCGTCATTGCTCCGGGATTTCATGTAAGAGGCGTTAGGTGGCTGTATTGATAAGCCAAGCCCAACTTGCCATTGCTGTTGCTCCATACTGTGGGCTCTCTTGGTGTCTCTTCCAAAAACACGAGACAAGCTAAGTCGTGTGACGTTCCCTGAAACATTAGAACTTACAGCGCTCAAAGTGCCATAAGTTAAATCAAGATCAAAAAGCTCACCTATTGGAAATGCCATTCCAACTGATGCGCCTGCAATTAAGCCACCACCTGTATCCACATCACCACCTCCACCAAAACCGATAGAGGATTGTCCAAAAAGTGAGATAGGGCCCAATGGCCAACGCTTCCTTAGGCCGCCAATGACTTGCATATAGCCATCACCACCTGATACTGCACCATCTCCTCCCAAAAAGGTCTCATAGCCGTTAGCAAGAGCAAAGCTCGCTTCGGCTCCCACAAGTTGCAATTGTGTTTGTGCAGTTCTTGATCGTGACAATGTGCCAGGAAATTGAAGTTTTGAAGTTCGAAAACTTGCTCTGGTTGGTTTTAATCCGCCAGTGCCGCCAGATTTGGCTCTAGGCGAAACCTGATAACGCAATCCGAATGATGTCGCCCAGTCATCGATTGGTGCACCACTTATAGAAACGTGAGACAATCCTGCACGTGCGCTCCAATTAGATGTTAATGCATATTCTCCCATTGCACCGAAGCGAAGCATAGTTCCGTCACCGACAACTTGGCTGGCACCGCCGCCGCCTCCCAAGAAGCCCGACAATGCTAGGTTCCACTCGGATGAAAGAGGAAAGCGCTTTACAGCCTCAAAGCCCCAAAAGAATGCACCACCACCATCGCCTGACGCACCAGAGTATAATGATTGGCCAAAACTAAGGTTCTTACCAACGGGTACTCCAACAAAAAGGCGGTGTAGTCCTTCGATCGATGTTTTCGGTGATCTGAGGTAGTCAAAGTCACTTTCAATTTCTAGCGCCGTAGCGGGTTGAACTGAAATTACTGTCAAGAATGCAGCGAGCGTAAAAAATCTATTTTTTAAGTAATGCTTCATATTAATTTTAGACTGCTTTATTTAGCTGGATATTTCTAGATTTTTAAAACGAAATCATTGTTTTAATGATCTCAGATTTCTTGAACTTAGGCTATCTCCCAAAAAATGAATAGCTTCGGTTAATAATTATTAAATGATAACTCTTTTTAAGATTTGAGGTCTAATTCTCAAGTATGTTTAGTTTATCGCATCCTTAGAGTCATAAAAAGGCTGCGTCCTTAAACGAAGTTTCTGCTAGCGCGTGACAGCCTGTTAAGTAGGTATGGCTTTTGAAGTTGCCCCTTATGAACTCTTTAAGTGTCAAGTCATCCTACTATCGCTGTTTGAGCACAGCCTAAGAGAAGCACACAGACTCACTCATGGCTTCTGGCTCGTGGGTGACATAACTTCAGGTTGTTTTCTGGGCTTCTATGAGCCAAGGAAACCCCCAGAATTTACAGGAAAGAATAGAATTGGCTCATTTTGTACTTATTTCATTTGATTTGGTCAAAATATAATGGCATCTACCGTCATATTGATAATTCAAATATGGCAGAAATTAAATGCAAGTCAGTGTTCGTGATAATAACGTCGACCAAGCCCTAAGGGCACTTAAGAAAAAACTCCAACGCGAAGGTGTCTTTCGTGAAATGAGGCTCAAAGAGGCTTTCGAAAAGCCTTCTGAGAAAAAGACTCGTCAAGCAAAAGAAGCCGTAAATCGTCAGCGCAAGCTCGCCCGCAAAAAAGCTGAGCGCGACGGCTAAATACTCAGCAAATTGTGTGAATAGTCCTCTTCTAAATATTCACAGGGCACCGTTTGAGACAGTTTTGTTATTTCTGGTGGCCTGTGAAAATTGCGGCAAATGAATGGCTATTTCTATGTCTAACCTTCTGACAGTGAGTTATTCAGCTTTAGCTGGTTTAATACTAGCAGTTCTTGTTGTAATGATTTGGCCAAATGATTGCACAACCGATACTCAATCGCGAAACGCTGAGGTTGGATGTGAGCTAGCCGACTGAGGGATATTTGAACTGATGCTGCCTACCATCTAAGATTTGTAATATTGTGTCCTTGGTGACTTTATGTACTGCTAGTCCCATAGATTCAGCAGCCTTCATTCTATCTGGTTAGCTTTAGTTTCAATTAAGATGTCTGAAGTATCCAACGGATATTGTTTGAGGGGGTGGTTAGTGATAATTTGCATGGCTTATAGTATCCCTCAGATGTGGGAACGTACTGTCTGAGCTATAAAGGTCATAGGAGATCGTTTTAACCTCACGTCCTAACAGTTGGGCAGCCAGTGATTCTGGCACTCCAGAAACTATTACTATGATGAACCATAGGCGCTTTTATCAGACACAACACTCAGTCAAGTGATCATTGTATTTTCGAGATATAGGTGACGCTGTTCCATTGTGAATCCTCGACCATAGCTATTGCCGATACTAGTTACGGACTTTCAACCACCGATCTCATCGATCATATCCATTGGATATTCAACAGCCCGAAGTCGATCTCTCATGGTGTGACGCAAGCTATGGCCGGTCAAACCATCGAAGTCTTTCTTTGACCACTTGTTGAGAGCAGCAGACGCATTGTCTGCCCTACACAGGCCATCCCTGATGTAACGTGGAAAAACCACTCACCATCCGATTGTCTTTGTGCTTGTTCGATAGCCCTTCCGGCGCAACCCAAAAGTGGGGGGGGGTGCAAACAGAATTCTTCGTCTTCAGTCTTCTGGCAGTGTTCGGTCTAATTTGAATGAGAGCATTCTCCAGCTCAATGTCACAAACTCGAAAACCAACGATCTCAGCCAACCTACAGCCTGTTTCACCAATAAGAGGCATGAGGAGCTTGACAGTACTGCCAGATGAAAGTGCTTTATCATAACCATACTTCAATTGTTCGTCGCTGAAGGTGCCGCGCTTGAATACGTCACCTCCTTCATTTTGGATAAACAGTCTGGTGAAGGGATTCCGTTTGTCTAAATCCAATTCAGAGTATGCATAATTGAGTATTGCTGAGACGCTGTTGACCCTACGCCTGATAGTAGCTGTCTTATTCCCTTTCATTTGTAAGTGATGAACAAACAGCTTGGCATCTTCACGGGAATACTCGCTGACATCTCTATCACCAGCTAAGGATATGAAGGTGGCCAAAGCTACACGAGGAGGCGTTTGATCTATCTGTTTCAATACCAGGTATTCATCAGCAATCTCAGACAAGGTAGACTGCCTTGGTTTAAAGCTATTAATAATAGTTGACATATTAACTGGCTGTATAACTGTCGTAGCTCTCCAAGCACCTTCCAATACATAACCCAGACGTTTCGCTAACGCCTCAGCTTCAAATGTATCTCTAGACAGTGCCTGCCTAATGAACTGACCATAGGCTTCAACTGCATGTTTAGGCACACGGCGGTTGTAGTAATAGGTGCCTGAACGATAAATTGTGTACTGAATGTGTGACATGATGATCTTCCTCGATAATTTAATCCAAGGAATTTTAATAAGTTATCTATTATGAGTGGTGCGGCTGAGAAGACTCGAACTTCCACGGGTGTTACCCCACAGCGACCTCAACGCTGCGCGTCTACCATTCCGCCACAGCCGCACTTTGAGGTTAGTAGCGGTGATCTAGCCCCTCGAAGCAGGGATGTGAACCCCAAATATTCTACAATTCCCTTTAGGTCGCATTCTTTCCGCAATGCCCCTCACAGATAAACTAAAAAGCTGGGTTGCAAACTGCGCTGGCCGCAACGATCTTAAGGGGACCCTCATATGGATACCCAAAGAAAAATGACCCCAGAACAATCTAAGACCACAGTCGTTGTAACAATTGTGTCCGATGTCATGTGTCCGTGGTGCGTAATTGGGTATCGCCAGCTTGAACAAGCTATGATCGACACGGGCATCGACGCCCACATCCGTTGGGAACCGTTTGAGCTAAACTCTGACATGCCCGTGACAGGACAGAACACATCCGAGCACATCCAGCAAAAATATGGCAGCACACCCGAACAGTCCGAACAGTCGCGTGTACAAATGAAACCACTGGGCGAAAACCTGGGTTTTGCATTCAACTGGACCCCAGAGAGCCGCATGTGGAACACTTTTATCACCCACCAATTGCTGGAATTTGCATTGACAGAGGGAAAACAACACGCGTTGAAGATAGCATTGTTTGAGGCACATTTCACCGATCAACGCGATTTGTCCCAAGCGAATGTTTTGGTAGATATAGCATTCTCAGTTGGACTGGATGCAGGCAAAGCCAAGCATATCATTGAAAGCGGTGAACTGGGCGCGATCACACGTGAAAAACAACAGTTTTGGCAAGCACGCGGTATCTCCAGCGTGCCATCGATGATCTTTGGCGGAAAATACCTGGTAACTGGGGCACAGGGCGTCGCCGCCTATTCGGACATTTTGCAACGCGCAGCTTCTGACGCGGCAACTGCGTAATGGTTGAGTGGATCACCAGTACAGGCCTGACCGATTTTCGCGAGGCTGAGGCGTGGATGGAGGCACGCGTTGCCGATATTCACAAAGGTGTCGCCGATGAATGCATCTGGCTGGTTGAGCACCCTGCCCTTTATACCGCAGGCACATCTGCCAAATCAGAGGATTTGACTGATCCTGATCGCTTTCCCGTTTTCGATACAAAACGCGGTGGGCAGTATACATATCACGGTCCAGGACAGCGGGTGGCCTACACACTGGTGGATGTGGGCAAACGTGGTCATGATGTGCGCCTGTTCGTGCAACAGCTCGAGGCATGGGTGATCGGAGCCTTGAAAGAATTCAATATAGACGGTGCCATCCGCGAGGGACGTGTTGGCGTCTGGGTAGAGCGTCCTGACAAACCACTGACGCCCTCAGGCAACATCGCAGAGGACAAGATTGCGGCCATTGGAATTCGTCTACGCAAGTGGATTAGTTTTCATGGTATCTCCATCAATGTGGAACCGAATCTTAGTCATTTTGACGGGATCGTCCCCTGCGGAATCACCCAACACGGTGTTACATCACTGGTCGATTTGGGCTTGCCCGTGACAATGGATGACGTGGATGTTGCCCTTAAGAAAAGTCTAAGTACCGTCTTCAACTAACGTAGATAATTAATTTACCGATGCCTGATAGCCCTTTCAGCAACGTTTGACACAGTATCTTCAAAACACCGCCGCTTTATCGCCTTGTTTTCCGATGATGTCTGTCTCAACGGACCTTTAAGGGTAATCAGATGTACGATAAATTGGATAGTCTATTTTTAGACAACAGAAAATGCGGAACTCCAGCGATTGGATTTGGCCAAAAGAGCAACAGTTCTTCGGGTGCCACGTCTTTGCGCAACGCAACCAACAATCCTGTGCCACTAAAGGGTAACAAAATTTGGTCCACCACATCGGACCAATTACACAGCTTTGATCAGAACGAAAACTTGCCAGCACGCAGTGGAATCCGGTTGGACCAATTAACCTGCACCAAAGACACGTCTTTCGACGCGTTGATTTTGGCAAACCGCGATACTCAGGAATATGTTTCAAAGGTTGGCTTTGACGCTTTGCGTCGAATTTTCCTGGCATGATGCCTATAGGCGGCTGGCAGCAGAAGAAACGCATGCCCGCAAATCAAAGCATTCCATGCTTTACAGCCGGCACAATTATCGCAACCCGCGAAGGCGAGAAACGGATCGAAGATCTGCGCCCGAGCGATCATGTTGTGACCCGCGATTCCGGTTTTGTTCAAATTCAAGCAATCAGCCAGCAAAGCTATTCGCCAGCCGAACAGCGCCTGAACATTGATTTCCGCCCTATCGTCATTCCCGCAGGAACATTCAGCAACACACGCGATCTACATCTTTCGCCTGCGCACCGCCTGATGGTGACTGACAGCCAAGCGGAATTGCTGTTTGGATCTTCAGAGGTTCTAGTCGCAGCCAAAACTGCACTCAGCTACGCATGGGTTCACCAACAACCCGCAAATTTTGACGTGACATATTATCACATTTTGCTCCCGGCCCACGAGCTGATGATGGTTGAAGAAATGTGAGCAGAAAGCTTATTATCGGGCGACATGCCTGAACGCGTCCTTGAAACGGGTAAAATTTGGGAAACTTTGGATGGTTTCGACATGAGCAAAGCCATTCATAAAGACACAATTCGTCCCGTTTTGCGCGGACATGAAGCACGCTCTCTTATGCATCGTTTGCTCGACTGCATCGACAAAGTTGCAGCGAAACAAGTCCCAAACAAAGTTTTTTTAGCTGCGGCTTAGTCGCAAACCACTCGATAGCGAAGTTCAGATTCCCCAGAAATTTCCACGCAAGCCCGTGCTTCACGCGGCCTTTTCTCCAACAGCAATGAAATCGGTGGGTTCAAGCGATGCGGGCAGTTGATTTTGGAGCCTCCGCCAAACCGTGACCCTTGCGAACAATCGCGACAATATTTCGCGCATGTTTGGTCATCTCAGTCATTGCTCATAAAGGTTTGCTCCATTAGAACCGCGAGGAATCCTTCGCAACGAACAACTTGTTGTGAATTCTTTATAATGTCAGGAGGCAACCCTATGGCAGACGCAGCCATCCACGGGCACGACCACGAAGATAACCGTGGGTTCTTTACCCGCTGGTTCATGTCCACAAACCACAAAGACATCGGTATTCTAT
>Ga0307997_10000368_pt1 | contig 20633 bp, 21 predicted proteins | sample Davwhametageno36_FD_203165 | JGI IMG/M metagenome (GOLD analysis project Ga0307997, IMG submission 203165) | Marine microbial communities from Davis Island wharf, Antarctic Ocean - #36 | ecosystem: Environmental > Aquatic > Marine > Unclassified | place: Antarctic Ocean: Davis Island wharf... | reverse complement strand
AGGAGGTTTTTATCCGCACACAAGTGAGCAAGCTGGGTCCATTGTGCGTTATCAGGATCAATGCCTGTTGGATTATGACAGCACCCGTGTACCAACAGAACATCTCCAGATTTAGCCTGTTGCAGATCAGATAATACGGCATCGAAATCAATATCTTTTGAGACTGCATCATAATAGCCGTAACGCGCAATTTTAAGGCCTGCGGCCTCAAAGACACCTATATGATTAGCCCAAGTTGGCTCGCTAACCCAAATAGTGACATCGCCAAGTTGACGCCTAATAAATTCGGCTGCAATGCGTAAGCTGCCGGTGCCCCCTGGCGCTTGTGCGGTATGAGCGCGCTTATCAGATATGATTCGTGAATCGTTTCCAAAAAGCAGCTTTTGAACAGCCAGTGCGTATTCCGCAGTTCCAGAAATACTGAGGTAAGACTTGGTTTTTTCACTTTCTAGCAACATTGCTTCGGCTATTTTTACACTGGGTAATACAGGTGTATTTCCGCTAGAGTCCTTATAGACACCGACACCTAAATTAATTTTGTTGGCACGACTATCTGTATTAAATTCATCATTGAGGCCCAAGATAGGGTCCGCCGCCGCAGCAGAAATTTTTTCAAACATCGTAATAAACCAAGGTAGAGTGTTAAAGGTGTCAGTGGTGCACAAAGTAAGGTGAGTGAATTTTTTAAGTTCAGATGTGGACCTCAAATTCGACTAGTTGCACCAACCTAATGAGCTATTGTAACCAGCATAACATTAAATTATTGTTCTTTTATATTGAAATTTAGATTTTTAAATATTCAAAAATCTTTTTATTTCAATGAGTAGTGCAGAGCCTTTTAATTCAATCAGAGACAGGAATGGAGTTTTATTTTAAAACATCGATTTTTTATAACTAATTAGCGTGTTGGTCTAGTGTAATCTAATCAAATTAAGCATAAACAGGTTAGTATGGTTGTAACGAAGCCTTCAATTATTCTGAAAATGATTACACGTTTTTCACTTTGACAATATTTCTACAAAGTTTTAGGCTGTAATATGATTTTTGCTAAATTGGTAATGACTTAGTAATCTAGGTCCGAAAATCATCACGGCTAGCATAAAATTAGTTTCGTTACTTTATTCAAAATAATCTTTAAGAGGGAATGATCTATGAAAGTAAGTAAAGTTTTTAAAAGGGCAGCAATAGGCCTAACATTACTATTTGGTAGCAATGTTGCTATCGCAGAATGTGGTGATGTTGTACTCGCAGAAATGAACTGGGCTTCAGCAGAGTTCATGGCTAACGTCGACAGAATAATCCTTGAGTCTGGCTACGGTTGTAAAGTCTCAATGGTTCCGGGTGCAACAATGACTACTTTTGCTTCAATGAACGAAAAAGGTCAACCAGATGTTGCTGCAGAACTTTGGACAAACGCAATGCGTGAACCGTTGAAAGTCGCTTTAGCTGATGGTTCTTTGCACTCTGCGAATGGTCAACCTATTACAGGTCTTGGTGAAGGTTGGTGGATTCCACCAGCGACTGCTAAAGCCCATCCCGAACTGAAAACAGTTCTAGATGTACTAGAGCGTCCTGACCTATTCCCTGATGCTGAAGACCCTTCAAAAGGTGCTTTTATTGGTTGTCCAGCAGGCTGGGGTTGTCAATTAGTTAACGCCAATTTGTTCCGTGCTTTCGATATGGAGAAAAAAGGTTGGAAGTTGGTTGATCCTGGTTCATCGGCGGGTCTTGATGGTTCAATGACTAAGGCAGTAGAACGTGGGAACACTTGGTTTGGTTATTATTGGTCTCCAACTTCAATGATTGGTAAGCATAAAATGGTTAAGTTACCATTTGGCGTACCTTTCGCTGGAAATGATAATTGGGACGGTTGCATAGTAAAATCTGAGCAAGATTGTTCAAACCCTAAGCCTAGTGCTTGGACTGAGTCGGTTGTTCAGACTGTTGTAACAGACAAATTTAAGAAGCAAGCTGGATCGGACGTTATGTCTTACCTCGCTAATCGTGTTTATCCTGGTGATGTGATGAATGGCATGCTGGTCTATATGGCTGATAATCAAGCTGGTGGTGTTGATGCAGCGGTTGAGTTTTTGTTTACTCAAGAAGCTATTTGGACTACGTGGGTTAGCGCAGACGTCGCAACTAAAATCAAAAAAGCATTAAACTAAGTAGTGACAGGGAAATCCACGAAAATGGATTCCCCTGATTTAACAGCCTGCCTGAACTTACAGGTGGGCTTTTTTTTAGGTGAGGAAATATATTATGGACCTTGAAAAATTTCCATCAATGGGTCGAGAGGACCTAAGAGACCTGAAGAAGGGTATCGATAGTGGATTTCGTGATTTTTCGCGAGAATTCGGTGAAGCGATCGAAATCTTTTTTGAACCGCTTTTATGGTTTCTGGTGCGGCTCGAGCAATTATTACAAGCAACACCTTGGCCAATTATTATTATTGTAGTGGGTGGTTTAGCTTGGCTTGGATCACGTAGTACTAAAATTGTTGTGGGTAGCGTATTGTCATTTTTTGCGATTGGCTACTTTGGTATGTGGAAAGATACGATGTCGACCTTGGCGATCATTTCGGTTTCCACGCTGGTCTGTATTACGGTGGGAATTCCGACTGGCGTCATGATGGCGCGATCTGATCGGGCACAGAAAGTGGTTACCCCAATTCTTGATATTATGCAGACAATTCCAGCCTTCGTTTATTTGATTCCGGTGGTGATGTTGCTCGGAATTGGTAAGGTGCCAGGTTTAATTGCAGTGTGTATTTATGCAATGCCACCCGTGGTGCGGTTAACTAATCTTGGAATTAGACTGGTTGAGAAAGAAGCTTTAGAAGCAGCAGATGCATTTGGTGCTAGCTCGAGGCAACGATTGTTTGGTGTTCAAATACCGCTCGCATTGCCAAATATTTTTGCAGGTATTAACCAGACCATCATGATGGCGCTATCAATGGTTGTAATCGCATCAATGATTGGTGTGGCAGGCTTGGGTGTTCCGGTTCTGCGTTCTATCTCGAATCAGTATCTCGCTCTAGGCTTGATGAATGGACTCGCTATCGTAGCGCTCGCTATCATATTTGACCGCGTGTCTCAGGAATATGGCTCACGATTGCAAAAACACCGACAGGGTACTCAACATGACTGATTCAAAAATCAAGATTGAAAATCTGTATAAGATATTTGGGCCCCAACCCCAGAAAGTGCTGCCCTTAGTTCTTGATGGTATTTCGAAGCAGGATCTACTCGAAAACCATGGACATGTGCTTGGATTAAAAAATATTAATATTGATATTCCTAGTCGAGAGATATCGGTCATCATGGGATTGTCTGGATCAGGAAAGTCAACTTTAATTCGTCATATAAACCGTTTAATCGAACCAACTGGCGGCAGGATTTTAGTCGATGGTGATGATGTACTGGGGATGGATAAGGCTGAATTACAAAGCTTTCGTCGCCACAAAGCTTCAATGGTATTCCAAAAGTTCGGCCTGTTTGTCCACCGTACGGTTGCTGAAAATGTTGCCTATGGCCTGACTATTCAGAGTGTTCCAGTTGAAGAAGCTAGAGAGCGCTGTCAAAAATGGATTAACAGAGTGGGCTTGTCTGGATTCGAAGGGCATTATCCATCTCAGCTTTCAGGTGGTATGCAACAGCGAGTTGGTTTAGCAAGAGCACTGGCAACCGATGCTGAAATATTGCTTATGGATGAGGCCTTCTCTGCTTTAGATCCGTTAATTCGTAATGATATGCAAGGCATTTTACTGGAGCTTCAAGAAGAGCTTCACAAAACAATTGTATTTATCACGCATGATCTAGATGAGGCGCTCAGAATAGGCGACCGCATAGCGATTTTACGTGATGGCGCTGTTATCCAACAGGGTAAGCCTCAGGATATCGTGATGCATCCAGCGGATGATTATATTTTCGACTTCATTAAAGATATTAACCGAGGACGGGTAATAGAGGTGAAAACTATTATGACGGTTGGAGACAAGGTAATTGGCCCTGATTTAAATCACAATGTGCTGCTCGAAGAGGCCCTACAAATGGTTTCTGATAGCGAAACAAGAGAGGGCAATGTAGTGGATGATGAAGGCAAGGTTATCGGTAGTATAAACCTGGCTCAAATTGTTCGGGCGCTGTCGCGGCCTAGTGTTGACGCAGGTGAAGAAACGAGATACCGCTAAATGTTCGGGATGCTACTCTAGTCTTATCTGGGGTAGTATCTCGATATAGAGTTATCTTAACCTTTGGTTGACTCATCAATGGCCTTATCGTGGGTAAACAGCTGGGTGCTTTCGATAGCAGAACCTGATGGGTGTAAAGCGGTTGCGGTGCTTGGTCCTTGCTGATCGAGTGGTACTGCCGCACTGACCGTCATTCGGTAAAGTGCAAACAAACCAGTGAGTCCATGTAGAACCGCAAAAGACCAAAATAATGCCTGTTCACCATAGTTATCCATAAAACTAGCGATTAATATAGGGCCAACTACCGCACCTAATCCACTCGTTAAAACCAAGGCTCCGCTTGCTGCAATCATTTGGTTGGGGTTTAAATGATCATTGGTATAGGCAATGCAAACCGAATATAACGGTAACGCCAAGCCACCAAATAAAGCAACCGCGATCAACAGCATGTTAGTCGAAATCTGCGACGCAAAAACACAAAAGATGGCTGCAATAGAGGTTAGCAATGTCGTAATCGTGAGAATGACTCGTCTATCAAATCTATCCGAAAGCACACCAATAGGCGCTTGTAGAATAATAGTTCCAGCGACCGCAGCGGTCATAAAGTAAGAAATATACTCTACGTCGAGACCAATACGTTGGCCATAAACAGGACCGAGTGCAAAAAAGGCTGCGGTAACAAGCCCAACTGAAAACATGCTGACAATTCCAAGTGGTGAAAGGCGATAAAGTGCCAGTAAACTAATATTTACTGACTCTTGGTGTTTGGGTGGCGACCCTGCGGATAACAGTAATGGAACCACTGCCACTGATATCAGCACCGATGTTAAAATAAATAATGGGAACTCACTGGGACTCGCTAAGTTTAATAGTAATTGCCCACCCCCGACACCAGCATAGGTCACTATCATATAGAGGGACAGTAACTTGCCTCTAGTTTGATTCGTCGCTCTATCGTTCAACCAACTCTCTGCAACAATATATAGCCCTGCAAAGCAAAAACCACTGATCAGTCTTAAAGCAATCCAAATTGGAATATCAATAAACAGGGCATGCAACAAAATCGCTGCTGACGCCAATGCTGACAAGGCTGCAAATACCCGAATATGCCCCACTTGCCGGGTAATCTTTGGTGTCAGGATTGAACCAAGCAAAAAGCCAATATAAAAGGTCGACATGATTAAACCGGTGACCGTTGTTGAAAAACCTTCTAGGTCAGCACGAATGGCTAAAAGAGTGCCTTGTAAACCATCGCCGAGCATTAAAATGCCAAAGCCTAATAATAGCGCCGAGCATGAAAGTAAAGCTGATCGGAAAGTGGTCGTTTGATTGAGCAAAGTGATTATCCAGTTATATAGTCAAAGTACATCACTGATTGACAATTTGATTAAAAATCAATTAATAAAATGCATTATAGCAATTAAAAGTAACGGATTTGTTAAAAATGTGAGGGCAACATAGATTGAACAATAAGTTAGGTTGAAGTAAAGCAATGTTGAAAAAACATTAGATATATAATAAGGTCGAATTTAAATGATTTTAATTCAGACGCTGACATTAAGCGTTATAACACCTAACTTCAAATGAGAGTTATTTTTTGCGCGTGACTTGACGCCAAACTAGTCCAAAGGAAAGGAGTGCAAACACAATAGCTAAGCTCACTGGCAGGCCATGAGGACCAAATTCCATCATTGCCCAGCCGCCCATGACTGAACCAAATAAAGCACCAATACCCCAGATTACTGAAAAGGCAGACATACCATCGATCAGTTCAGTGCCGGTAAATCGGTTACCGAGTGATATAAGTGCAACCGTATATAAACCTAATCCCGCTGCACCTATGATGACTAGTGTTGGCCACATCACTAGAGAACCAATTAGAGTCGGCAATATGAATAAGGCAATTGCTGTCATTAGCGCACAATAGAATAGTAATCTCTGGTGTGAATAGTGATCTGCCAACCAGCCAATGGGCAACTGAAAAAAAACATTCGCCAAAATTAAAACAGTGAGTAGATTAGCTGAGTCGGAAAGACTTAAGCCGACCTTCATGCCATATACTGAGAATAGTGAAAGTGTTGCCGCATCGAAAAGGGAAAAGGTGAAGACACAAGCCAATAAAATGGGCGCTTTAAATGCAAAACTAAAAACACTCGACTTTGTAGCATGGTCAGATGTAGGTTTTTTTTCTAGCTGAAGAAAAAAAAGTGGGGTCACGCCGATTACAACAACAACCGTTCCCAGTATAAACGGTAGCCAGCCATTGATGCCGATGATGCTAATGATCAATGGTCCAATGCCAAAGCTAGCGGAGAGTACAGTGCCGTAAATTGCAACAATTTTGCCACGATGTTGATCACCAGAAAAACCAACAATCCAGGCTTCGCTGAGTACAAATAAAACTGAGATAGACATACCCTGGACGAAACGAATAAAAAACCAGGCAGAGAGCGTGTCAAATTGTTTATAGGCAAGAATGGTTAGTGCAGTGACTAATACGGCCATAATGGCTACGTTACGCTCGCCAAAACGTTTGGTTACGAATGGAATCACGATTGAAAATAACAAAATTCCGAGTGGCATCATCGCACCATTAAGGCCAATTAATTCACTCGAAACGCCCCTGTCCTCAAGTATTAAGGAAAGTAGTGGATAGGTTAAACCTAGAGGAAAACCAAACACGGTAATAGCCGCACAAGCTGCAATTAAATTGCGCCAGTTAGGTTGCGTATCCGATAGTTTTGGGGTCATTGAGGTACGGTCTAAAGTCATCAGCGGATTCTATCTGGGATAGGTTCGTCAAGACAGCCCTATTCACACTATAGGATTGACAACATGTGATTTATAACTGGTTATAATAGCGCTTACGTGATCCCTAACCTATGTGAGTTTTAAACCCGTCTTGCAGTCTCTAATTCATTTTTATTTGTTTGCCCCATTATGAAAAAAAGAAGTGTTCTAGCCGCTGCTTTATTACTGGCAGCGATGGTTGTTATTGGTTATTTATTTTATCGCCATTCAGCGTTAGATTTTATTAATTCATCTGCAATTGCTGAGGTTATTGTCAGTCTGGGGTGGCTTGCTATACCGGCGTTTATTACTTTTGGTGCGTTATTCACCTCGGTTGGGTTACCACGCCAAGTATTGGCTTTTATTGGTGGATACGCCTTTGGTATAACCGCCGGTGTGGCAATGGGAACTCTAGCGGCTGCGTTAGGCGCGATACTAACATTCTATGCAGCGCGTTGTCTGGCACGTCCCTTTGTTCTCCGAAAATATCCACAACTGGTAATTAAAATAGATCATTTTATTCACGATAGGTTATTCCTGAAAATCATTCTGATTCGTTTTTTGCCGTTTGGGACTAATTTGGCGACTAATTTAGCGGCAGGTGCTGCTGCCACCCCTGTTCGTCCTTTTGCGCTGGCGTCACTCATTGGTTATGTTCCACAAATGACTATTTTCGCAATGAGTGGGCATGGCATTCGAGTGGAGTCAAACACACAATTACTGGCTTCTATTGGCCTGTTTTTGATATCGATAGTCATCGGTGGTTATCTTTATTACCATTATCTTCAACGCCATGATTGAGCCCAGAGAAAACGCTATTAAGTGGATCTGGCTTGCTGCCTTAGGTTGGGTGTGGTTCTGTCGGCTCAATAGGGGGGCTTCATTGGCTCATCTCTCCTTATATAGTAAATTACCAGGGTATTGAAAAAAAGTGGTTGAGAGACCCTTAAACTTTAGCTAGGTCGCGTTTTGAGAAGTAAATTATGGCTCATCTTATAAGCTTCAAGCTGTCTAATTGTGTAACTTTAAATTGATAAAAAAAATAGCCCACCTGAAAACCGAGCCAAAAGCCTACCATGGTGCTATTGATTTTGAAGAAATCTTGGCGCTAGGTCTAACCGCGCAAGACATTGTCGACTTCAGTGTCAACAGCAATCCATTTGGCCCCGCTGTAACAGTCGTCGAAGCCCTCCGATCTGCCGCTATATCTCGTTATCCAGATAAGGCCTGCTTTGGTTTGCGTCAGGCGTTAGAACGTCAGTTTAACTTGCCTTTAGGTCAGATTATGGTGGGTAATGGCACTGCAGAATTACTTTGGTTGATCGCTTATGCCTTTATTGAAAAGTTGGACAATATTGTCATACTAGAACCGACGTTTGGAGAGTATCGCCGCAACGGACGATTAATGGGAGGGCAGGTTTGTGAATGGCGAGCAGAAGTAGAGGCTCAATTTGAACTGGATGAAGCGGCCATCGAACAGTTACTGATAATCAAAAAACCGGCTGTTTTTCATTTATGCAGTCCCAATAATCCAACCGGAAACCAAGTTTCAAACCAGTTACTAAAGCGGTGGTCAGCGTTGTCGCCCGAGACTTTATTTGTGGTGGACGAGGCCTATGCGCAATTCATACCCGAATATGTATCGGCTATGAAGGCGGGTCTACCCAATGTTTTGGTTTTGCGCTCAATGACAAAGGATTACAGTCTGGCCGGGGTTCGGCTGGGTTACGTGACGGGTCCGGTTGAATTGATTCGAGTGATTGAATCGTTGGCAATTCCATGGAGCGTCAATGAATTTGCACAAATAGCGGGTATCGCGGCCATAGCTGCGCAGTCTGAGTATGAATCTATGTGGCGCGATTTACGGGCTGAATCGACTCGGTTTAAAGCTGGCTTGAGGGCTTTAGGCTACAGTCCTGTTGAATCACCAATGCACTATTTTTTGATGGAAGTAGACGATGCCAGATCGTTGCGGAAACGTCTATTGGCGAAGGGTTTGCTGGTGCGTCTTTGTGAGTCTTACGATTTACCCAATTACATCCGTCTATCGACCCAGTTACCCGAACAAAATCAGCGGTTACTGGATGCCCTAAAGGTTGAGAAATTACTTTAGGTTTGAATTTTCGTAAGACTAGGTTGTAATTTTTTGAGGCCACACTTCAAAAAACTGATATCAGGCTGCAACTGACGGTTGATCAATTAGGACTTAGCTTTCAATTGTTGTCAGCACTCTAATTTTGGACTCAGGAATCCAACAAACACTTGATAGGCGGAGTGGCTACCAACAATAGAAATGACGCTGCCCCAAAAATCAGAGGCTCTGTATTATTCGATTGAATCGATTGAGTGGCTATTACACTCGTATTGTGAACAGGAAATGAGCTACAGTTAAGAGAACGATACAAAAGAGTCCATTTACTTTACTTATTCAAGTTGTTACGAATGGTTCTCAGCCGAATATTAATCGCCTAATTCGTCCGTATCATATTGACCAGATACCTTTCGGCGAATGTGTGACCAAGACATGCCGACGGCTAAAACCCCGGCCAAAATAAATTCTACGACCCAAACTATAACTGAGCTGTTTTCGAGTGAAAGAACCTCCCATTCTATGAGTAGCCAGATCATTACCCCAAAAAAAGCCGCCGCGAGCAAGGTGCCAATTACACCTAATGACATCCAGGTTGCGCGGAGATACATCATCCACCCGATTAGTAATAAAACACCCGACCCCACTTTATACACTAGAGCAACATCTGAATTTAACCAATGCAGCCAAGAATAGGTTGATGGGTTATAACTAATCATAACTAGGCACAAAGCGATCACGAACCTGAGTAAGAAGCTGAGAAAGGTGAAATTGTTCTTATTTGGCATAGAGATTAGTCATCGATATTTACCTTGAAAGTTAGCCCAAAGTGGCTTTGTTGAATATTACAGATAATGTAATATGAAGGAAAAAGATATTAGACTTTGTACGTTAAGTCAAATCCATTAAGTTTGACACTTAGGGCAGAAGTAACTCGAGCGCTGGCTTTGCATTATTTTCTTGATGTCAGCACTGCAGACCCTACAGACGCCCTTAATGCCATATACCGAGAGTGATTGTGCGAAATACCCTGGTTTCCCATCGACTTGAGTAAAGTCTTGCAGCGTTGTACCACCTTGTAAGATAGCGGCGCTTAAAATTTCCTTAATTGATACGACTAGTTTTTCGAGTCGCTTTTTGCTAATACTACCCGCTTTTCGCAGTGGGTTGATGCCAGCACAGAAGAGTGATTCGCAAGCATAAATATTACCGACACCGGTCACGTTGTGGCTATCCATAATGACAGATTTAATCGAACTGGTTTTATTGAGGCATTTGACTTTTAAATGTTCAGCGTCAAAGTCAGCCGATAAAGGCTCTGGCCCGAGGTTTTTAAGAAGGCGATGATGAAGCGGATTGTCTTTGCAGAAGAGTAAGGCGCCAAATCGTCTGGGGTCTCGATATTTCAGTGACTGACCTGAGGTTAGACGAATTTCGATATGTTCATGAGTTAGGGGCGGTGTGTTAATGGGTTGAATCGCCATGCTACCGGACATGCCAAGATGCCAGATCAAACTACCTTCGTCTAGCTGCATTAAAATATACTTACCGCGTCTTGTTACCGTTTGAATCAAACGACCTGCCATGTCAGTAGTTTCCGGTGGGATAGGCCATCGTAGCTGATGATGCCTGACAATAAAACGTTCAATCGTTTGCCCACAAACATAAGGTTCGATACCGCGCATAGTCGTTTCTACTTCGGGTAGTTCAGGCATTTTTTAGCACTCTGTAATAGATGGGGCAGCCATAATAATTCAATAATCTTCTCTAAAAACCCAAGAAAAAACAACACCCGTTAACCAGGTTGATGTTTCTGTGACTAAAGGACTCGCTTCGATCACTGAATTTTTTAAGCTATCGTAACGAATGAAGCCACCGATATGGAAATTTCCAAAGCGTTTGGAGTAGGTGAAATCGCTGCGAATGCCACTAAACCCTGCGTCTGCATTATAGATTGGTCGGTTGGCAGTGGCGTCAGTTTTGCTAACAGAGTAGATGTACGTATGTTTTTTTTTGCTGGCGTAGAGCGGGCCAGATGCAAAGCGGAGCTTCCAATCCTGCTTTTTTTGCGCTGGGTAAAGCCAGACTAAGCGAGGTTCAAACGCGGGTCCGAGATTTTTTGGGTTATTTTCCAGTGTAAACGAAAATCGAAGGGGTAGTTCAAGCCATACTTCATTTTTGTCATTTTGAAGTATCTTATAATCTAACGATGGGCCTAACTCCACAGTGGCTTTTAGTTGAGCCATGCCTGCTCGCTCTGGGTTATCGTCATCGACTGGTAAGGTTAACCCGCCACTCATGGTCAATAGCAGTCTATCCGAATTAAGAAAAATCCCCCTTAAGCCATTATCAATTTTAAACCTGTCACTGCGATAGCGCACATAAGGTGCTGGTAGAAATACTGTGCGTGAATGGGATGAGCCGCGATAGTCTGGTATATGTAATGAGACTGCGGAAACGCCAAGTTCAAATGTGGGCAGTTTGTACTCATCGGCTTTGGTGCTGAATGTCGCTAGATACAGTAGAACGCAAAAACCAACAAAACTAGTTTTTTGATACTTCATTTTTGCACTGCCAATAGGTTGTAATACTGGTTTTTGTTGAAATGATATTGTAATCCAAGTGCAGGGTGCGCAATGATAATTTCGGGTTTAATCGACATCAGAAAGAACGTCACTTGATTGCCATTTTCTAGGCTGGCGATTATTTTTTGAAGCGGTGCGGTGCTTTTCTTAAAAGCCCGAATTCGAGGCGCTTGTAGCGTTTGCCAGTTTCTGATTAGGGTATTGAGCTGACCTGGACTAGATGTGTTGTGGTTATCTTGCCATTCACCATTTTTGGTTTTTGAGATTATTAATGACCCTATTTGCAAACGATCGAAGGCGATGGCCTGAGGTAATAGTCTCTGATCGATTAAGCGACTGATGCCACTACTGATAAACCGTAAATGTTGATCAGCTAGTAAAAATACAGTCGAATTAACCAGCAAGTATCGGCGCTCACCAATTTGATTTGTAGTTCCAAAATAGATCTGAGTGTCGTTTAAACTAAGGATTGCTTGAGGGAACTGAAGCCCTATGGTTGACAGGTCGATATCGTTTGAGGGCAATGTGGAATCAGTTTCACTATTCGCAATGCTGATGATTCTCTCGATGGTTATATTGTTTGCCAGCCACTGTATTGGCGACACAATTTGCCACTGACCATTGGCGCGGGTGAGGTTGATATTGTCATCGGCAGTTTGAATTGATACCCGATTAATGTCCTGAAGCTTTAGCGGCGTGATACGATTGATTGGGTTGTATCCTGTTTCAACATTAAATCGATTGCCGACAAAAGTGAATAGAATAACCAATACGATCAAACAGTAATTGATTAGCCAGCGTTTTGACATTAACTTCATTTTATTTAAACCTCGGTTCGTCTAATGACGTTAATCTAACAGCTGCGGCGCTTTAGCCAGATGCGCAATCCCAATCCGACTAACAGCAACGGCAGTAGGATTAGAAAAAAACCGCCAATTGCCACCTGCTGAATTTGAGACAATGCCAGACGAGTATCTGGTGCGGCACGAGTATTAATTGATATAAGATTATCATTATTGCTTAACCAGTTAAGTAAGTTTAAGCCTAGTTCAAGATTTGCTTCGTTGCCAAGGTAATTGTTTGACAGAAAGTCAGCATCACCTACCACCACAATTCGTCGCTGTGATGGCGCCGAGTTATTTTCAACAGAAGTTAATAATGTTAACCCAATATTAAGAGAGCCAGTGATTTCATGAGCATCGTTAACACCGTGATATTCCATTGCCTGTGCTTGCGAATAAAACGATAGACTGGTTACATTTTGAGTGATTAGATGTTGGGTATATTGGGTTATCAGTGCAAAGTCAACGCGGTCGAGTCCGAACAATGGGTTATTCGGATCTACAATAATATCGGGCAAAAATTTTATTGTAAGTGACTCAGCTAAGCGATCAATTGGACTTAAGATTGTGCCTGTATCTGCCAGCCAAAGTAGGCTTCCACCTGTTTCAATATAGCGTTGCAGTAAATCAATCTCTCTCGGAAAAAGTGCTGTTTTTAGACTGGATATGCCTAATACATGGGTATTTTGAGGGATACTGCTAGCCTCGGTTAGTGTTAAATTTTCGATGCTACTCGTTACCCGCGATTCGGTTGGGAAAGAAATTTTTTCACTGCTATCCTGATATTCGATGACGATCTCTGCATCTTGGTGGATATCGTACTGGCGCAACAATTCGGGGTAAAGATCTGGATTGAAGGTTTCGACTTGAATTAACGGCTGTTGATCCTGATAACGCTGAAACAGTTGGTTGAGTATGATGCCTCTCTCATTGTTGGGTGTGATAAAAATGGTCACTTTCAGTGGTTGTTCTAGTGATTGGGTGAGGCGAATACTTTCTGCCTGTTCGATAGTCGGTGGTCGATTTAACGACATCGTGATACTGGGTCTTTGGCTCAAATTTAAAGCGTCAATAGACGAATGATAAATCAATGCGCTTTGTTGGATGATTTTTACTCGATCAGAGATTGCTTGTAATTTGGACAGGATATGAGTGGATAAAATGACGCTATGTCCTTGCCATAGCGTTTTAATCACGCTGCGAATATCACGCACTTGAATTGGGTCTAGGCCCAACGAAGTTTCGTCCAGTACGACAACGCGGGGTTTGTGAATAATAGCCTGAGCGATACTGACTCGTTGTTGGTAGTCTTTTGATAGATTGCCAATTCGGTGCACCTGAGCGTTAAACTTAAGATATTCATCCACGTCGGCCTCACAATAAATCGGCGGCTGCTCGGGTAGATAATCGATGTGCCGTTTTGCTTTACGAGGTGACTCAATAATATCGAATCCATTGATGACTACCCGTCTTTCAGAAGGCGCTAGATTGTCAGTCAGAATCTGCATCGTCGTCGACTTGCTTGCGCCATTAGGTTGCAGAAATCCTTGTACTTCGGCTGCCCTCAGGCTGAAACTGAGGTTTTTTATTGCTGGTTGGTTTTGTAATAACAGGACAGGTTTTTGACCTGTACGACAGCTGGTAATAACATATTTTTGTTGATTAATTTTAGCGGCCTAATGATAGGGATTTATTGCACTTATTACAGACATAAAAAAACCGACAAAGGCCGGTTTTTTTTAATTCGCAAGAAGAATTAAAGTTACTTAATCTTAGCTTCCTTGTATTCAACGTGCTTGCGTACAACTGGATCATACTTCTTCATCACAAGCTTGTCAGGGGTGTTCTTTTTGTTTTTGTCGGTTGTGTAGAAATGGCCGGTGCCAGCGCTAGAAACCAATTTAATTAAATCTCTCATTATATAACTCCTAGCACTTCTCGCCGCGCTTTCGCATATCGGCAATAACTGAATCAATACCATTCTTATCAATGATACGCATGCCTTTGGTGCAAAGGCGAAGTTTTAACCAACGGTTTTCAGATTCCACCCAAAACTTATGGCTTTGAAGATTAGGTAAGAAGCGACGACGTGTTCTGTTGTTCGCGTGTGAAACGTTGTTTCCGGAAACCGGTTTTTTACCTGTGACTTGACATACCCGGGACATGATTTACTCCGTCTTTTAATAGCGACATTGCTTTCGAGGGCGCGAACTCTACCAGAACAGAAGGGTGGCTTCAAGCATTTAAGGATTTAAAATGCTCAGTTTTTCAGTCAGTTGTGGATTCCTTTTCAAGAGAGTGCAATATAAGATGTTACCTACAACATTACTAGCCGGATTAATTGTATGGACATCGTTTTTATACGAGAGTTGCAAATAGAAACAGTGATTGGTATTTACGATTGGGAGCGCAAGGTGAGGCAGACTATTAGCCTTGATATCGATATGGCAACAGATATTCACAAAGCGGCCACAACCGATAATATCGATGATACATTGAGCTATAAAACGGTTGCTAAGCGTTTGGTCGAGTTTGTAGAGGTCAGCGAATTTGAGTTGGTTGAGGCTCTGGCTGAGAAGATCTGTTCGATTATTATCGAAGAGTTCAAGGTGCCATGGGTCAAACTTACTTTGAGTAAACCCGGAGCCGTGCGCGGCGCTCGAGCCGTTGGTGTGATTATTGAGCGAGGTAAAAAGCCAGTATGATTTATGATGTCTATATTGGTGTCGGCAGTAATGTGATCCCCCGACACAATATCAAGCTGGCATTAGACGCAATGTGCGCAGCTTTTGGAACGCTTGACCAATCGCCAGTCTATGAGTCAGCTTCTGTGGGGTTTGATGGTGATGACTTTCTTAACTTGGTGGTTAAATTTGAGACTAGTCTTGATGTCACCGCCGTCGTGGGTCAGCTTAGGGTGATCGAAGATAGTCTTGGTAGGGATCGAAGTCAGCCGCGTTTTTCAAAACGGCCTATCGACCTAGATATTTTGCTATATGCTGATCTAGAGCTAAATCAAACGGGTATTCAGCTCCCAAGAGACGAGATTCTTGAGTCAGCCTATGTCCTGAAACCACTGTGTGATCTGTCTCCTGATTTACTTCATCCATTGCAGCAGCGGAGTTACTTAGAACTTTGGCAGGCGATGGCTCCGAGTGCTCCGCGGCTTGATCTTGTAAAAATAGACTAGTGTATTAATTTAAATCCGGCCAGATTCATTGACGTGGCCGGTTAGCCAACCAACGATTTAAGTGCTGCAACGAGCGCTTCGCATTCTTCGTCTGTTCCGATCGAGATTCGAAGATAATTGTCAATTCGTTTAGTTTTGAAATGGCGCACTAGGATTCCTCGTTTCCTCAATCCGTTATAAAGTGTTGATGCCAATTCACTTTGGTGCTGAACAAACAAGAAGTTGCTACTTGATGGCAGTACGCTAAAGGCCAGCTCGAGTAGGGATTGGGTCAGCCAGCCCCTGCTAGTTATGATTTTTTCGTTACATTGTTGAAAATAGGCGTCGTCGCCAATAGATGCAATAGCAATAGCACTAGCCATACTGTCGATAGGGTAAGAGTTAAAGGAGTTTTTAACTCTCTTAAGACCTTTGATTAAGTCAGCGTGACCCAGAGCGTAGCCCACACGCAAGCCAGCCAAGCTGCGTGATTTTGATAAGGTTTGGACCACAAGTAAGTTAGGGTATTGATTAATCAAACGGACAGCGGATTCAGTACCGAAGCATACGTAGGCTTCGTCGATTATAACCACAGAATTAGTGCTTTTGAGTATGGTTTCTATGGCGTCAAGGCTAAGTGCTATACCAGTAGGTGCATTTGGATTAGGTATAATAATGCCGCCATTGGGTTGTGCGTAATCTTCCAGAGAGACACAAAAGTTATCATCTAACGGTATCGTCTTATAATCGATCTGATATAGCCCACAATAGACTGGGTAGAAACTGTAACTGATATCGGGAAACAGTAAAGGTTTTGACTGTTTGAAAAAGGTCTGAAAACTATGGGCTAAAACTTCGTCGGAACCGTTACCAACAAAAACTTGATTAGCCTCAAGTCCATGGTAGGACGCGAGGGTATTGGCTAATTCAGTTGATTCTGGATCGGGGTAGCAGCGCAGCGTCTCAATTGAAAAGGATGCAACTGCTGTCGATACCCGTGGCGAGGGTGGATAGGGATTTTCATTCGTATTCAGTTTGATATATTCCATACCCAGCGGTTGTTCGCCGGGCACATAGGGGTCGAGCTGGTGCACGATGTCAGTCCAGTATTGGCTCATTTTTTAGAGATGCTCTGTGTTTAATTGTTTAGCAAGCGGCCGCCATCAATAGTGATGACTTCGCCCGTAATATAATCATTGTTGATTAAAAATAATACCGTTTGAGTGATATTGTCTAAATTGCCCATTTTATTTAATGGGATTTTATTCAAAATTATTTGTTGCTCATGATCGTTCTGATCGGCTTCCGGCCAAAGGATAGCACCAGGTGCAATGCCATTAATTCGCACTTCTGGCGCCATGTCTGACGCCAGCGATTTGACTAGCATTTGATTAGCGGCTTTGGCGCAGCAATATAAGTTATGATTTTTTAGTGGTGATTTCGCATAAATATCGAGTAAATTAATAATACAGCCATTACTTTTTTTAAGCGCTGGATAGCAAGCCTGTGATAAAAATAATGGCGCTTTCAAATTGCTACCGAGTAACTCGGTCCAATGTTGTTCTGTTATTAACCCCAACGGCGTTGGGTAAAAGCTGGAGGCATTGTTAACTAAAATATCCAATTGGCCAAAAGCTTGGATCGAACTTTGAGCCAATGCCTCAATATCCGTGACGTCTGACAGTTCAGCTTGATAGCGTACCGATGATCCGGCACGGTGGCTATTAAATTCGGCTTCGAGGGCTTGCGCATTGAGACTTGATGTCTGATTCTTATTGCCACTCGAATGTCGATGATGGATGATGAGATTTGCGCCATTTTGATGTAAAGTCCTCGCAATCTGCGCACCAATGCGGTTGGCAGCACCCGTCACTAAGGCGGTTTTCCCCATCAGTGGTTGTGTTGCAGGTATTTTATTTTCAGCCAATATTTTTCCAGACTTTAGAATTTAAGAGAGCACACAAATAGAATGTCATCATATCATTCTCAAGAACAGACGCTAGCGCAATTGCCAGAACCGAGCGCCTTAGAGATCCAGCATAGCGTTGAGTTGATCGAGCTGATTGTTAGCGATATCGAGCAGCGAGGCGTCATCTCGTTTTATGACTATATGAATCGTGTCTTATATGAGCCGGGGCTAGGCTACTACAGTGCGGGTACAACAAAATTTGGGGCAGCGGGTGACTTTATTACTGCACCTGAACTATCGCCTTTGTTTGGGCTTTGTCTGGCGCAACAATGTGAGTCAATATTCTCTCAAGGCTGTGCTCGCCAATTGCTCGAATTTGGTGCCGGCAGTGGACGATTATGCAAACAAATTTTGTCGAATCTAATTGAGCCAACGCGTTATTTTATCATTGAAGTGAGTGCCGATTTAAAAGCTCGTCAACAGCAATATTTGCGAGACGAATTAGCGCCCACCTTATACCAATGCATCGAGTGGCTAGATGAATTGCCGGTGCATTTTGACGGCATTATGTGCGGTAACGAAGTGTTGGACGCCATGCCAGTCAACGTTGTGTTAAAAGATGGGGAGTGGCAAGAAATGGGCGTTGGGTTTGAAGATGGACGGTTTGTTTGGCGGCCCTATATGAGCCCAAATGACTCGGTTCAAAATGAAGCAATCCAAGCAATTAAAAAGATTGATGCGACTTTTATTGCGGCAGGCTTGGGTGCCTTACCAGAGGGCTATTGCACCGAAATTAACCTCAACTTCAGGCCCTGGCTCGAAGCGTTACAGGCGAGCTGTCACCAAGCGGTTATATTGATGATCGATTATGGTTATGAACAGGCTCGGTATTATCATCCAGATCGAAGTAGCGGAACACTGACTTGTTACTATCGGCATCGAACCCACCCAGACCCTTTTGTTTACCCAGGCTTACAGGATATCACTACATTTGTCGATTTTGATGCCTTTGCCGATGCCGCATTTGATGCTGGTTTTACTGTTTGTGGGTTAACTAGCCAGCGTCAGTTTTTACTTCACAACGGTTTGTTAGAGGCGGCTCAGGAATTGAGTGAAGCGGGCAATACACAGACACAGATTGAAGTGGCTCAGCAAGTCAAAACATTAATTTTGCCATCCGACATGGGGGAGCGATTTCTAGTGGTTGGATTGCAGGTCAATTTAGACATTGAGATTCCTGCATTGTCAGCGCTGGCGACAAGAAAATAATGGATACGATCCAAATTATCATCCTTGCGATTGTTCAGGGGTTGACTGAGTTTTTACCGGTATCGAGTTCGGCGCATTTGATTTTGGTGCCGATGCTGTTGCAGTGGCCTGATCAAGGGTTGGTGTTTGATGTTGCCGTGCATGTTGGATCTCTAATCGCGGTGCTTATTTATTTTCGTAAAGAAGTCATTGATATGCTGGTTGCTTGGTCTCAAAGCTTGATTGGTGTTGGCCAGACTTCAAATAGTCGCCTAGGATGGTGGGTAATTCTGGGAACCGTACCAGCGGTAATGGTTGGTTTTGTGTTCAAAGGTTTTATTGAGTCTGATTTGCGCTCACCCTGGGTGATTGCAGTGACTACAATTGTCTTTGGGTTGTTGCTTTGGTTTGCCGATACGTGCAAATCAAGGCAGCGTAGCGAGTATGAGTTGAAGTTACCAGACGTTGTCACGATTGGTTTATTTCAAGCTATTGCCTTGATTCCTGGTACTTCACGATCCGGCATTACCATGACTGCTGGACTTTTGCTGGGTATGAGTCGTCAGGCGGCAGCGCGGTTTTCATTCTTATTATCGATACCGCTGATCCTAGCAAGTGGCGTATTACAAACAGCAGAGCTGGCGCAGTCAGTGCAAACGATAGACTGGTTTGCCTTGAGCTTGGCCATCACGCTATCGGCCATCAGTGCAGGTCTTTGTATTCATCTGTTTTTGCGCTTAATCGAAACAGTTGGGATGATGCCCTTTGTGATTTACCGGTTATCGTTGGGCGTGCTTTTAATTGTCTTGTTAATTTAGGCTATTGAATCAGTCTTATGATTAAGCAAGATCCGTTTGAATTACATTTCAGATCATTCTGGTTTGGGTTGGCTTATTGTCTGTTGTTGGCGGTGGCTGTTCTGTCATTAATCCCGGCAGTGCCTAATGTGGGTGGTAGTGATAAGTTGGGGCACTTTCTGGCTTATGCGGTTCTATCAATCGCCTTTAGTTTAATCATCCGACAGCGCAAAACTTTATGGAAAATTCTGTTTGGTTTGATTTCTTTTGGTATTTTGATGGAGTACTTACAGGGTCTAACGGCCTATAGACATGCCGACCCTGAAGATGCGCTGGCCAATAGTGTGGGTGTCGTTTTTGGTTTGCTGCTGCACTTTTCACCTTTGCGAGGTGTTTTGCTCAAGGTGGATGGCTACCTTCATCGATTGCGTTTATTTTTGCAATAACGCCTGCTTTTCAGTTTTGATTAGTTCAAGTCTCAGGTTATAGATTGCTTCTCCAAGTGCTTTACCTTCCAGTCCGCTGTTGATGGCTTTGCTGATGTCGGCATTGCAGAGTTTATCGGCTAGCTGGTTAACGAAAGCAGCCTGAGGATAGGGCTTGTTTTCAAAACCTGTTCGACCACGGGCATCAGATAAACAGGCCTGCACCATTTTTTTGAAACGCTCTGGCTTTCGAAACACATCTGTGTTCGCGAAAAGTTTGAGCAAAGTGGCCGCTTTAAGTTCAAATGCTCGATGTATGTGAGTGTGGTATTCGGCCGTGATCAATGCCAGCTCAGTATGGGCTTTCGGTATTTTCCAGCGTTTGCAAAAAGACTTAACTAATTTAACACCCTGTTGCTCATGGCCGTGGTGGCTTGGCAAGATATGGGAAGGCGTGATTGCTTTGCCTAGATCGTGCATGAGAATGGCGAATCGGGTTTCTATATCAAAGTTGAGTTCTGCACTTTTTTCTAACGCCATCATGATGTGAATGCCGGTATCGATCTCAGGGTGGTATTTTGCAGTTT
>Ga0307997_10000367_pt1 | contig 20692 bp, 18 predicted proteins | sample Davwhametageno36_FD_203165 | JGI IMG/M metagenome (GOLD analysis project Ga0307997, IMG submission 203165) | Marine microbial communities from Davis Island wharf, Antarctic Ocean - #36 | ecosystem: Environmental > Aquatic > Marine > Unclassified | place: Antarctic Ocean: Davis Island wharf... | reverse complement strand
TCAAATGGTCGCTTCAGATCCAAGGTTAGATCTTTTCAGTTGACCGAGTTCGGATGCTTGCGCGGTATATTCCGCATGATCGAAACACCTAAAGACGTTAACGCCGCACCAGCGGATGCCGAAGTAACTGCGAGCGGACTCGCTTCTAAAGTCCTGACTGCTGGGGCGGGCGAAGGGTATCCTTCAGCGCCGGACACCGTCTCGGTGCACTACAGCGGTTGGACGACGGATGGTCGCTTGTTTGATAGTTCGGTGCAACGCGGCCAGCCAACGAGCTTCCCCTTGAATCGCGTGATCAAGGGATGGACTGAAGGTCTGCAATTGATGACGGTTGGCGAAAAGCGTCGTTTCTGGATTCCGGCAGAGCTGGCATACGGTGAAAATCCAGGTGGCGGTCGTCCCGGTGGTTTACTCGTTTTTGATGTGGAGCTGCTTTCCATCGAGAAAGCACCCGAACCGCCGAAGGTTCCTGAAGATGTCGCTGCGGTCCCTGCGGATGCTGAGGTCCGTGAGAGCGGCTTAGCGTCGCGTGTTTTAAGTGCCGGGACGGGCGATATACGTCCCAAAAAGGAGGATATGGTGTCGGTGCACTATAGTGGTTGGACCTTGGACGGGCGGATGTTCGATAGCTCGGTTGCCAGAGGTCAGCCCGCAAACTTTGGCCTCTATCAAGTGATCGCAGGCTGGACTGAAGGGGTACAATTGATGGTCGTGGGCGAGAAGCGTCGTTTTTGGATTCCGGGCAAGTTGGCTTACGGCGAAAAATCACAAGGCGGCGCACCTGCTGGAATGTTGGTTTTCGATGTCGAGTTGTTAAAGATCGGTCAGTAAGTTGAACGGATTTAATTTTATTGAGAGCCGCTTCTTTTGAAGCGGCTCTTTTTTTGTTTGTGTGGGGAGGGCGTGAATTACGGAAAAAGAGGAGGACTGCTGGCTTGCGAGCCCGATTGCTTTTTAGATGGGTGGCGCGGAGGGACCCGCGTCGCTACCGGATTTGCTTTTTAGATGATTTTCTCCTCTGAGTTTGCTCGGGTTTCTGAGTAGGAGTCTTGGTTTGGGGGCGTATGTTGCCGGGATTTTTCGGAACCACTCACTCGTTGGCCTGTGCCAGCGGCGACGCCACGTTTTCACTGGTCCGATTTTTACCGGCCTCGGTTTTACGGGAGTAGCTGCTTGCGCTGCTTTTCGGTGGGCATGGGGCAACTGCCTTTGGGCGACAGTCGTTTTCGGTTTTGCGCAACCCAATTGTAGCAGACATCTCTGAGGCCTTTCGGGACCCAGAGGGAGGCCTTGGCCATGAATCGCCACCGGCAGCCAGTATCAATGAGTGCTCGTAATGCGGCATCCGAGCGTAAATGGGTCACCTCCTCACTTTCGCGATACACTGCCGTGGAGAGGTCTTTGCGTAGCCCTTCGGATAGCAGCGATTGAGCGGTCTCACCTTGCAGCGGGGCGAATCGAAGTCGCTGATGAGGGTCGTGATTCATTAAAAAGCGAACCGAACGGGTGCATATTCCGCAGTTGCCGTCGTAGAAGAGTATCCGATCCATAGCTCAACAACTTACAAGGTTGTGGTTATCTGTCGAATCCAACTATTGAAATTCAGCCACGGATTTATACGGATGGTTAATGATTTTTCATAGATCTGCGTAGATCCGTGTTCATCAGTGGCTAAAAACACCGAGCAAGTGTTCGTTAATCGCGGTTGCGAAAGTGGGAGAGGTGGCTTTCTCTTTTGCCGTGGATTTTAAACTTAAAAGCGATTACTCACCTGCCGGGGACCAACCTACTGCGATCAAGGCGCTGGTGGATTCGTTGCAGGCTGGAAATCGCTACCAGACCTTGTTGGGGGTCACTGGCTCGGGAAAAACCTTTTCCATGGCGAATGTGATACAGCAACTTCAGCGGCCGGCGTTGATTCTGTCGCACAATAAGACCTTGGCGGCGCAGCTTTACTCTGAGTTCAAGGCCTTCTTTCCGGAAAATTCGGTCGAGTATTTCGTGAGCTATTACGACTATTATCAGCCGGAGGCATACATGCCGTCGACGGACACGTATATTGAAAAAGACTCTTCGATTAACGAGGAAATCGAGCGCCTGCGCATCGCCGCATCGTCTTCGTTGATTAGTCGCAACGATGTGATCGTGGTGGCTTCAGTATCGTGTATTTACGGTCTGGGCTCCCCTCAGGATTTTAAGGACATGATGATTCCGCTCAAAGTGGGCATGGAATTTTCGCGTGATGACTTTTTAGAAAACCTCGTAGAGATTCTCTACAACCGAAACGACATCGATTTCAAGCGTGGCACTTTTCGGGTACGTGGCGATGTGGTGGATGTGTATCCGGCCTATATGGAGAGCGGGATACGCGTTGAGTTCTGGGGCGACGAGTTGGAGACGATTCGCGAGCTCGATCCATTGACGGGCAACACCGGCGAGGTGTTGGACATGTTCAACTTGTATCCCGCGACTCAATACGTCACGCCCAAGGATAAAATCGAATCGGCTATTGTGGGGATTCGTCAGGAACTGGACGAGCGGGTCGCCTACTTTGAAAAAGAAAACAAGCTAATCGAGGCGCAGCGTATTAAGATGCGCACGGAATATGACATCGAACTGCTGCAGGAGATGGGTTTTTGCACGGGGATTGAGAATTACTCGCGTTATATGTCGGGGCGTAAGCCAGGAGAGCGACCATTCTGTTTGATCGATTTCTTTCCAGACAATTTCATGGTGTTTATTGACGAGAGTCATGTCACGCTGCCGCAGGTCCGAGCGATGTATAATGGTGACCGTGCGCGGAAAGAGCGCCTTGTCGACTTTGGGTTTCGTTTGCCGTCGGCGATGGATAATCGCCCGCAGAAAGAAGAGGAATTCAAAGAGATCTCGGGGCAGACGGTGTATGTTTCGGCGACTCCTGCAGACCACGAATTGGACGTTTCTAAGGTCATCGCCGAACAGGTGATTCGACCCACTGGGCTGATCGACCCAGAAATGGAGATTCGCCCGATCAAGGGGCAAGTCGAGGATGTGATTGGTGAAGTGCGCAAAGCGACCGAGGCGGGCGAGCGTACTTTGATCACGACGCTAACCAAACGTATGTCTGAAGACCTCGCGGATTTTGTTCGTGAGGCTGGCTTAAAGGTCGAGTATCTGCACTCAGATATCGATGCGATCGAACGGGTGGAAATCTTGCGTCGATTGCGGAAGGGTGAATTTGAAGTTTTAATTGGTGTGAATTTGCTGCGTGAAGGGTTGGACCTCCCCGAGGTGGCGTTGGTGGCGATTCTAGATGCGGATAAGGAGGGCTTTTTGCGCAGCGCCACGAGTTTGATTCAAACGGCGGGGCGTGCTGCGCGCCACGAAAAGGGACGAGTGATTTTATATGCGGATGTGATCACCAAATCCATTCAGAAGACTTTAGACACGACGGGCTACCGTCGAGAGAGACAATTGGCCCACAATCTGGAGAATGGAATCACGCCGAGGGGAGTCAAACGTGACATTGACGACAGTTTACAGGCGCCGGGTAAGCGCTTTGACGAGCCAGATCCACATGATTTGATTGCAGCGGAAGACGATGGTCGTGATGTCGCTGAAGTGATCGCCGAGATGGAGGAAGAAATGCTCGAAGCGGCGCGGGAGTTGCAGTTCGAAAAAGCGGCAATGATCCGCGACCAGATCGAAACATTACAGAGCGGCAAACACGGTGGTGGGACTTCGGGTGGGGCCAAGGCGAAGCCGAAAAAGAAGCGCAAGGCCGTTTACAATGCAAAGGGGCTGCCGAATAAACGTCGCAAATAGAAGCGAATCGAAGCGCTTGGTTTTGACGTTGAGCGGGCGCTGGTGTATTAGTGCGATTGTGCGGGGTCGATGGGGCGAGGAGCAAGCGACTGAAGTCGCGTTGACGCCTACCTCTCTGCAATCGGTTCGAACCTTACGCCGATCATGTTGTAGTCGGCGTGGGAGCCTGGCTGGAATTCAGCCTCGCGGGGTGGGTTAATCATCCGGCCTTCGACGATGATGGGCACTTCAACTGTTTTGTAATCGGTTGCCGAGAGGCGTGCTGTGTAAGGGCCATCGGGTATGCCTTGGAGTGGCATGAGGTTGCGGCCTACCCTTAAATTCTCGAAGGTGTAGGCGATGGTGCCGTCTTCGGCGACGATTTCTATTTTGGCGGCAGGGCCACCTTTGGGGTAGTGGGTGAAGGCGATGGTCATCTCGTCGAGATAACGAACGCCGATGTGGACGACTCCTGGGTTTTTCTCAGTCGCTTTGGGGCCTAAGTAGATGAACAGGCTGCCGACGATGCAGGTGAGTAAAACGAGAATGATTGCGACGTATTTGCCTTTCATGGTAGGGATGTAAAATGAGGCTGAAGAAATTTCAACAGATTAACTATAATGATGATGCAACGGATGCGCTTTTGATCATTCTGTCAAAAATCAATCCGTCTAATTCATAAACATGTCCACTAGACCATCTATTTCAAATTCATCGCGCGCGGTTGTTTGCACCACGGACGATCAGTCATGCGATGCTTTGGACCAGCAGTTGGCGCGTTCTTGGCTGCGGATTGCGATCGCGGGCGTGTTTGCGGGGCAGGGGATGGTCTTCTCGTTGGCTTTGAATATGACGCCGCCGCCCTACGGGTCGACTGCATATTGGGTCTTGCACGGGGGTTTGGTTTTTTCGGCTTTGATCGTGATGCTGTTTCTCGGTGGGCAACTGTTTCGTTCGACTTTTGGGATGATACGCTCGCGGCGGTTGTCGATTGAGGGGTTGTTTACGCTGAGTTTAACGGGTGCTTTCGTCGGTTCGCTAGTGAGTAGTCTGACCGGTGATGGAGGAGTCTATTACGAAGTGGTCTCAATTGTCATCGCTGTTTATACGGTGGGTCGAATGCTGGGTGAGCGCTCGCAGGCACGTATGGTCCTGGCGAGTAACCAGTTACGCGAGGAATATAGGCTGGCTGATGTGGTTGACGGTGCGGGCAGGCCGGAGTCTGTTGATGTCCATCAAGTTCTAGTCGGCGCGACCGTTCGGGTTGATCCCGGTGCGGCTTTCACGGTGGATGGTGTGTTGCTGTCGGGCCAGGGTTATGTACGGGAGACTGCGCTTACCGGCGAGCCGCTGCCGGTAGTGCGGCGTGCGGGAGATCGTGTGCGGGCGGGGACGTGGTCAGTGGACGGTGCCTTTACCCTTCGTGTGGTCGCGGCGGGAGGTGCGCGCGAACTGGACCACATATTGAAATCGGTCGAGGATGTTTCGGGCGAACCGTCTGAAATGCAATTGCAGGCGAATGCGTTGATTCAGTGGTTTTTGCCTTTGGTGGCAGCGGTCAGCTTGTTGACCGCATTGTATTGGCTGTCGGTTGGGAATTGGGTCGAGGCTGTTTTTAATAGCATGGCGGTGCTGCTCGTGGCATGTCCCTGTGCGCTGGGCTTAGCAACACCCGTTGCTATTTGGCAGGGATTGTATCGTCTGGCTCAGATGGGGTTGGTGAGTCGTAATGGTTCGCTAATTGATGGGTTGGCACATACGAAGCACCTCTTCTTTGATAAGACGGGCACGTTGAGCGAATCAGAGATGCGCATGACTGAGATGCTGGTGGCAGATGCGTTTGGCGAGCGACGAGCGGAGTTGCTGGGGTTGGTTCGAGCGATTCAAGAGCGAGTCGCGCACCCGATTGCGCGCGCGCTGGTCAGCTCAATTGCGGCCGATGAAGCGAGCGTTTCAATCGAAGGCTTCAAATTATTGCCCGGATTAGGAGTCCAGGCGAGCTGTCTGTTATCGGGGAGACGGTGTCAGGTGCAAATCGGTGAGCAGGAGTTGGTTCCGGCTGAGCATCTGGGGACACTGGGGGGGCTGATCGAAAGACTAATCGAGACGAAAGGTAAGCGGACCTGTGTTTTTGTGGACGGAGCGCCCGCGGCCATTTTTATTTTACGCGAAAAAGCGCGGACGGGTGTGGAAACGCTCTGGCTTCAGTTTCACGAACAAGGGCTACGGACGACTGTGTTGACGGGGGATCCTGATCCACAGTTTCAATTGTCGGAGTCGGTCGTTTTGCATGCTGGGCTGTCCGCGAGTGAGAAGGCCGCGCATATTTTGGCATCGAAACAGGCCGCGGAGTTTCCAGTTTTCATCGGCGATGGAGTCAATGACGCGTCGGCTATGGCGTGCGCCAGTGCATCGGTCGCGATGGGTACGGGGGCGGGGTTTGCTCGTTCCGCAGCAACTGGGCAACTCACCGCCGATCAGCTCAACGTCTTGCCCGAAGCGGTCGAGCTCTGCCGTGGGATTAGGCGTCGGCTGAAGGGTAACCTAGTCTATGCGGCAAGCTATAATGTCATCGGTATGGGTCTAGCCGCCTCGGGTTGGTTGCATCCAGTGGCCGCTGCTGCTATCATGTTGGTGTCGAGTTTTATGGTGACGACGCGTGCGCTCCGCCCCTAATAAGCGTACGTGATGCACGTTATTTGATCAGTTAATTATTAGCGCCTATAAGAAAAGTTACTGAACGCAGCCTAGATTTGTAAATCACTGTGTAGGCTTGAATCAGTAGGTAATGATGCCTCGAGAAACCTACGAAAAACACTTAATAGCCGACGACGTTTTTGAAGATGCGGTTAAAAAACGGTTGCCAAGCGAAAGCGCTGGCCTTTTATCGGCTTCCTTGAAACCGATGGACACCGGAACAACAACAAATACTACACGCAAAGGATTTTTAAAACGAGCGGGCATGGCTTTGGCTGCGTTGTGCGCTATGGGCACAATTGTGTCTACTAAATCCACACCCAAACAGACATCCACGCTAGGAAACACGTCTAGCGCGATGTCACGTATTCGCCCCGCGAAAGGAACGGTCGCCCGTCACTCAGTCGATCTGGTTTAAGATCTGTGACAAATTTAAAACATAAATAGCAATGGCGAATGTATTTCCAAAGTGGGTCAACACGATCCCAATTAAAGTAGTTACTGCAGTCGTCCTGATGACGACCGCAGTCGCGTTGGGCGTGACTTATTATGCAACCCCAAAGTATACTCGTGTCGGCTATGCGCCGACACAGCCCGTGGCCTTCAGCCACGCCATTCATGCGGGCCAACTGGAGATTGATTGTCGTTACTGCCACACGTTCGTAGACCGCTCCGAGCACTCAAATGTTCCAGGTACAAACGTCTGTATGTCTTGCCACAGTATGGTGCGCGTTGGCGATCCGATGTTAGCCCCTGTTAAAGAAAGTTATGAGTCGGGCGAACCGATCCCATGGGTGCGTGTTCACAAAACACCCGATTACGTCTACTTCAACCACGCGGTGCACGTCAACCGCGGCATCAGCTGCGTGGAATGTCATGGCCGCGTCGACGAAATGGAAGTCGTCGCACACACGAAGTCTTTCAGTATGGGGTTCTGCTTAGAATGTCACCGTAATCCAGAGGAGTACATTCGCCCTCCTGAAGAAGTATACAACTTGGGTTGGGAGCGTCCGACAGGACCTGCCGCAGAAGCCGAATTCGAAGGCTTTGTTCACGACTGGAAAGTCAACCCACCGCAAAGCTGTTCCGGCTGCCACCGCTAATCGATTTTATTTGAGCAATGAACAACTCTGAATTTTCAGGTCCTCGCTATTGGAAGAGCCTAGACAGCCTTGCCGAAACACCCGCCTTCACCGAATGGGTCCAACGTGAATTCCCGGCTGGCGCTTCCGAAATGGAAGGCGTTAATCGCCGTCAATTCATGAAAGTGATGGCCGCATCGTTCGGCCTCGCGGGATTGGGCATGGCTGGTTGCCGGCGGCCGGTTCAAGTCATTTTGCCATACTCCCAACAGCCAGAAAACTTGATACCTGGCGTTCCTGTTTTCTACACCAGCTCTCAGCCAGGGGCTCGCGACAGCGTGCCGGTTATCGTCGAGACGCAGATGGGACGTCCAACTAAGATCGAGGGTAACCCCAGTTATTTACCTTATGGTGGCGCTACCTCGGTGTATACCCAAGCAAGTATCTTGGATCTCTACGATCCGGACCGGGCTACTAAGAGCAGTATTTCTCCCTCTGCAGTGCGTGATCGTTTGAATGCGATCAGCCAAGCAAGCGCGGCGGACCAAGGTGCAGGCCTCGTATTTCTCGCTGAGCCTTGCACATCGCCAAGCCGGGCCGCACTGGTTGCGCAAATTCAGCAGAAATTTCCTGCCGCGACTTGGACGGAGTACCGTCCGACTGATCAAAGCGCTTCTGAGCGCACCGCAAAAACCGTCTTCGGTCAGACATTAAGGGCGCTTCCACAGTTTTCTAAAGCGAAGCGTTTTCTGGCTTTGGATTCTGACTTCGTCGAAAATGCCGACGCTGCGATTGGTAATGCCCGCGCATTCACCAAGACGCGTAAGGTAATCGATTCTAAGGACGCTACGAAAATGAGCCGGCTCTACTCAGTAGAGAGCGCCTTGACGCTGACTGGTTCGATGGCAGATCATCGCCTTCGCCTGAGTTCGAGCCAAATGGGCGCATTCATCTCACAAGTAGGTGCAGCTATTCTTGAAAAGAAAAATGTCGGCGGCCCGCTGCTGGCACAGCTCAAGAAGGCTGGCACTTCACTGAAGGTCGATGCAGATTGGGTCGACGCGTGTGCGACAGATCTCGTCGACAATTCAGGCTACTCAATTATCGTAGCAGGAGAGCATCTCCCTCATTCGGTTCATGCGATTGTTATCGCGCTGAATGATGCACTTTCGGCTCCAATTAATTATGTAGTCGTGCCCGACGCTGCCGCTGGCATCGAAGTTGCAGTCGACCGCCTCAATAAAGGCGATGTCAAAACAATGGTCATCGTCGGCGGAAATCCAGTTTACGACGCACCAGTCGATTTAAATTTTGCCGCAGCACTCGCCAAAGCCGGCGAGAGCCTTTTTGTCAGTGGTGTCCAAAACGAGACCTCGGTCGCAGTCGGCCTGCAAATTGCACGTTCACACTATCTCGAAAGCTGGAGCGATGGTCGCACATTTGATGGCACCTATCTGCCGGTCCAACCGATGATTGAGCCGTTGTTTCCGACATTCAATGAACTTGAAGTGTTGGCGCGCCTTGCTGGCGCTGAAATTACTGATGGTTATTCCATTGCTCAAGAGAGCTTTAAGGTGCAAGGCGGTACCGACTATAACAAGTTTCTAAGCGACGGTTTCCTGGCAGGTAGTGAATATAAGGCGATCAAGCCGAAGCTCGACCCAGCTAAGGTCGTTGCGGCGCTTGATTTCGATGAACTCAAGGCCTACCAGCTCTCGGCAACTCAGCTCGAAGTCATCTACGCACCCAGCTTTCATGCGGGTGATGGACGCTATGCGAACAACGGCTGGATGATGGAGTGCCCTGATCCGATTACCAAGTTGACTTGGGATAATGCGATTCTGATAAGCCCACGCCTTGCGAAAGAACTCGAAGAGCAACAAGGCATCCAGATTTTCCCGCGCAAGAAGCCGATGAATGTCAAGGGTGGCGCTACTGGGAAGTTTTTCGAAGCTTCTAAGGGTACCTTGCAAACCAACAAGGCAGAGTTTGAGCGCGGTAAGGAGCAGGGAGTCGTTGCGGAATTGACTATCAACGGTCGTAAAATTAAAGGGCCGATTCACGTCGTGCCTGGTATGGCTAACTATACGATTCTTTTACCGCTCGGTCTGGGCCGCACCGAAGTCGGTCGCGTGGGCACCGGTGTTGGTTTCAATGCTTATTTGGTGCGTAGTTCCGAGGCACTTAACGGTGCACTTGGCGGCGCGCTGCAGCTGACTTCCGAGCACTACAATCTAGCGAACACACAAGAGCACTGGTCCATGGAAGGTCGTGCCATCGTGCGCGAAGCGAATGCAGACTATTATGCGGAGCACCCAAATTTCGCGAATAAGATGGGTGTCGAGTCTCACGCCCCGGCTAACTACGGCAAGGACGATAGTAAATCGCTACAAGAGAAGTCTACGAACCAGTACCGCGGTAATTCGGCCTACGAACATCCTAGTTTTAGTAAGCCAGCGCCGAACGTAAAAGTTTGGAAGGATAATGAAGATAAGTTCCCCGCTGTTCAACAGTGGGGGTTGGCAATTGATATGAACAGTTGCACGGGGTGCGCTGCTTGTGTGGTTGCCTGCCAAAGTGAAAACAACATTCCAATTGTTGGTAAGGAGCAAGTGCTTCGCGGTCGTGAAATGCACTGGTTGCGAATTGATCGCTACTTTGCCGCAGAGAAATATGATCAGTCTGAAGTTCCGGAAGACGTTCAAGTTTCCTTCATGGGCATGATGTGTCAGCACTGTGAAAATGCGCCGTGCGAGCAAGTTTGCCCGGTCAACGCGACCGTTCACGACAGCCAAGGCCTCAACGTGATGGCATACAATCGCTGCGTCGGTACTCGCTACTGTGCGAACAATTGTCCGTATAAGGTGCGTCGCTTTAATTTCTTTGACTGGAACAAGCGTAAGATTGGTGAATTCTACAAGGGTCCACTCGGCGCTGTCGAAGAGCCAGAGCTTCACAAGATGCAAGCTAATCCAAATGTCACCGTTCGCATGCGTGGTGTGATGGAGAAATGTACCTACTGCACCCAGCGTATTGAAGCTGCGAAGATCGACCAAAAGCGCATTGCTGGTGCTTCAAGCAACATCGCGGTTCGAGAGGGCGCGCTCAAGACTGCTTGCCAGCAGGTGTGTGCGACCGATGCAATCACTTTTGGTGATATTTCGGATGCGAACACCGAAGTTTCCAAGATGAAAGCGAGTGATCGCAACTATTCGGTACTTGGATATTTGAACGTGCGGCCACGCACCACTTACTTGGCGCGTCTTCGTAACCCGAATCCAGAGATGCCTGACGCCTACGCAAAACCTTACGCTTACGCTCAGTACAAAGACCGTTACGGCAGTAAGAGCGCTCCAAAGGGAGACGACCACGGTGCAAAGCATGACGACCATGGTGCGAAGCATGACGACCACGGTGCAAAGCATGATGACCACGCGGCACCTGCTGCAAGTGGCCATGATAGTCACGACCATTCATCACACTCTGAATCAGTGCACCCCGCTATCTAATTTGAAATCACAGATCCTTTTATAATGGCTACCACTTCACAAGAATGTTCTATGGACGCTGCCCAAGCTGAGCTTTTGGCTAGGGTGCAACCTGCCGAACTGTATGAACAGCCCCTAGTCACTAACGACCGTGACTTTAAATGGGTAACCGACAAGATTTGCCGCATTGTAGAGACCAAAACGCCATTGTGGTGGTGGGTCTGTATGGCAGTTGCATTAGTGACGGCATCTTTCACGGGTGTCGGATTAGTTTGGCTCGTCAGTTCCGGAGTCGGAGTCTGGGGGCTCGCTAACCCGATCAACTGGGGCTGGGCGATTGTTAACTTCGTTTTCTGGATCGGTATTGGTCATGCTGGAACACTGATTTCAGCGGTCCTTTGTTTGTTAAAACAAGGCTGGCGAACCTCAATTAATCGAGCGGCAGAGGCCATGACCATTTTTGCGGTTGTCTGTGCAGGTATTTTCCCACTGTTCCACGTTGGTCGTGTGTGGTTTGCATGGTGGTTGTTTCCGATTCCAAATGCCAATGTGATTTGGCCACAATTTCGTTCGCCACTTGAGTGGGACGTCTTTGCGGTTTCGACTTACGGAACAGTTTCGATTCTTTTCTGGTACATGGGTATGATCCCCGACCTCGCGGTGCTTCGTGACCGCGCAGTCCAACGCCTGACCAAGAATGCCTACGAAGGAGCCGGCGCACTGGCGAAAGGCCTAGATCTTTTTCGGAAAAACTTTTACGCCATTTTGGCTATGGGGTGGCGCAATGCTGGTAATCACTGGCGCAATTACGAAATGGCTTACCTCATTCTCGCGGGTATCTCGACGCCGCTCGTTCTCTCGGTTCACACGATTGTCTCTTTCGACTTCGCCCTCGCGGTGTTGCCAGGATGGCACACCACAATTTTCCCTCCGTATTTCGTTGCCGGCGCGATTTTCTCAGGTTTCGGCATGGTGCTTACATTGATGCTGCCACTTCGAGCGCTTTACGGACTGCACGATCTCATCACACAACGTCACATTGACAATATGTGTAAGATCTGTTTGGGCACGGGTTCGATTGTGGGGTACGCTTACATTATAGAGTTCTTTATTGCTTGGTATGGTGCCAATCCATACGAGAGCTACGCCTTCATTAACCGTGCATTCGGCCAATACTGGTGGGCTTATTTGATGATGTTCAGTTGCAACGTGTTCACCCCGCAACTCTTCTGGTTTAAGAAAGTGCGTTCGAATGCGGCCCTTGTTTGGATTATGTCTATCTTTATCAACGTCGGCATGTGGTTCGAGCGCTTCGTCATCACAGTTACATCGCTGGCGAATGACTTCCTTCCGACGAGTTGGGGTTACTACTCACCCACGATGGTCGACATCATCACCTTTTTCGGAACGTTCGGTTTGTTCAGCGTCTTGTTTCTTTTATTTTTACGTTTCCTACCGCTCATGCCGATTGCGGAAGTTAAATTTGTTATGCCACAAGCAGACCCACATGGCCACGGTCATGGCCACAGTCATGGCCACGACGATGCTGCCCAAAGTGGACAAGGAGATCATAAATAATGTCTGAAACATACGGAATTATCGCCAGTTTCCCAGACACACCTGCTTTCTTCCATGCGGCAGAAAAGGTGAGGGATGCAGGTTACAAGAAATGGGATACGTATTCATCGTTTCCCGTCCACGGAATGCCTGAAGCACAAGGCCAGTCCCGCTCAAAAGTGCCCATCTTTACTTTTTTTGGTGGTATCTCTGGTTTCATACTCGGCCTGTTGATCGTTTGGTACATGAATGCCCATGACTACCCATTGATCGTGGGCGGTCAGCCCTTCTTCAGTCCTGTTTTCCCATTTCCGATCATGTATGAGCTCACGATTTTGCTCTCAGCATTCGGCACACTCGGTGGCATGTTTATTATGAACCTGCTACCACAGCACTATAACTCACTTTTCAACAGTGACACGTTCCTAGAAGTTTCTGGTGAACGTCTTGTTATCGCAATCGAGGCGCGCGACGCTCAATTTGATATCGAGGCAACACGCCGTTTCTTAGAAGAAATAGGTGGAACTGATATAGAGGAGGTCTCGGCGTAGGTTATTATTATGCGTATCTTTATAGCAATTTATCTTTTCGTGGTCATTGCGGTAGTGTCGGTTCTCGGCTTCCGTGGTTCGATAAGCGAAAAACCACCACTTGAAGTCTTTCCCGACATGGACCGACAAGCGCGCTACAAACCTCAGGCTGAAAATGATTTTTTTGCTGATGGCCGCAACGACCGTCCGATTCCGGCCAATACGGTTGCGCGTGGAAACGGATTAAATCAACAGGAGGTTTTTTCCAAGGGTTTCAATGATTCGATTCTCGGCAATACGGCTTTTCTCAAGGGGCAGAATCTAGACGGTTCAATCCTCGCGAAACTTCCTATCAAAGTTTCCTACGAATTGATTGAGCTTGGGCAGCAGAAATACGAAATTTTTTGCACAGTCTGCCACGGTGCTGCTGGCGACGGCAATGGCGTGACGAAAGCCCACGGAGTGCTCGCTACCAGCTACCACAGCGACACGTTACGCACTGTCGGCGATGGTCACATCTATGATGTAATCGCCAATGGCAAGGGCCTCATGTATGGGCTCAAAGATCGCCTGAGTCCAAAAGAGCGCTGGGCAATCGTGCTTTATGTTCGTGCTTTGCAAAGATCACAACTTACCGAAGCTGAACTAGCTGAACTGGCTGCTTCGGCAGAAGAGGCAGCGCCTCTCGTAGATGTGGAAGATGCCGACTCAGATTTGGTGACCGAACCCGCTGAAGCCGCTTCAATAGAAGCGCCAGCAACAGAAAAAGTTACAGCAGAAGTCCCTTCGAAAGAGGTATTTGTGGCAACGACGGAGACAGGGATTTAATACTATGAGTTCGGAAACAACTAACTCCAAAGGTAGCAACGTAGGGCTGATCGCTCTCGTCGTCGGCATTGCCGGCATCGCTATCGCTCTTTTCGGTTTTAAGCAAGGCTGGGACAATAACGACCCACGTCCGCTGATGAGTTGGCTCATCGCTTTCGGCTTCTGGTTATCGATTGCAATAGGAATGCTCTTCTTGACGCAGATCTGGTATGCGTTTCATGCCCGGTGGCCGGTGATTATTCGCCGCCAATGTGAGCACTGCTTCGCCGCTTTTCCCTATTTGTTGGTGCTGTTCCTGCCATTGTTGGCGGTAATATTCTGGCATGAAAACCCAGGTCTTTTGTGGAAATGGATGGACGGAACCAATGCACTTGCAGGACACGGAACCGTCGCTGAAGATCCGCTCTACGCGTGGAAAGAGCCGTTTTTAAATATCAATTTCTTCGTCATTCGAGTATTTATGATTTTCGGGGTTTTCATTGGGGTTGCTGGTCTGCTTCGCAAGTTCTCTTTCGACACGGATAAAACGGGCGATATCAATAATACGCATAAAGCGCGTATTTTGTCTGCCGTCGGATTATTTCTTTGTGCGGTGGCGATGACTATGGGATCGATCGACTGGTTTAAAGCGCTGGAGTATCACTGGTTCTCGACCATGTATGGTGTGTGGTTTTTCGCCGCCTGCATGCGTGCGGCTCTAGCCATTCTGGTCATCTTGACGGTGGTCCTTGCCGCTAAAGGCTACCTCAAAGGTATCCTGAACCAAGCGCACCGTTATGACCTCGCGTGCTTAATGCTTACATTTACTATCTTCTGGGCTTATATCAGTTTTTCGCAGTATTTCCTTATCTACAGTGCGAATATTCCTGAAGAAACATTTTGGTACAACATTCGGGAAAAGAATTACGACGGCTCTGTCAACAGTTGGTGGTGGGTGAGTATGGGACTGATCTTTGGTCACTTCCTGACCCCCTTTCTGTGTCTTCTTTGGTACAAAACCAAGGTGGTCATTTGGCGGACAGTTGCGGTTGCTGTTTGGATTCTTTCCTTTCACCTGCTTGATCTTTATTGGAATATTGTTCCCGGTAAGCTTGTTGTGCCTGATCATGGTGAAGGCTATATTGTCCGTCAATTTTCGATTTCTCCCTATGATCTTGCAGCACTCGTTGGTATCGGCGGCATTTGTATCTTCGCGATGTGCCGTAGCATGAAGAAAGCGGAGCCTATCCCTATACGTGATCCAAACATTCAGAAGTCCTTAGACTACGCAGAATAATTACGATGTCTGATTCAAATAAAACTCAATCCAGTTTCGGCAACCTGTTGCTGACCGTTCTCGGCGGACTTGGCGCATTCCTGATTTTTGGAATCGTTGTGTTCGTTGCATACTTACCCAATCGTCCAGATCCCGTCGATGCAGAAACGCATGCCAAGCGTCAGATTGCTGCAGATGAGTCCCGCGCTCAAGGAATCGCCAAACTTGGAAATCTCGAGGCTGCAATGGAAGCCACCGTTAATTTATACCTCAACGACTAGTTCTTATCATGGATGCTGAAAGCTACACTGATCTATTACCCATCATTATACTAGGTGGGGTCTTCTTCGTATCTGCGATTGCCATGCTATACTGGACTTCGAAACGAGGTCAGCTACGTGATTTCGATAAACAGGCCAAAATTATTTTTACCGACGAAGAGCCCGAAGGAGAGATCTCTGATTCTTTTCCCGGTAAAAATAAAAAGTAATTAGGAATCGAAAATGTGGCTCCCGAGTGATTTTAACAGATCAATTCATTCGTATGTTGCTGATTCAAGTTCCTAAATCTCAATTTTTAATTCTTAATTTTATCAATGAGCACTGCTCCACAGTTAAACAGCCAGTCCACCAAGCTATACTCGTCGAAAGACTCTGGCGTGCGTGCAGAGCTAAGCCAAATCGACGCTTCGATCCGGACATCGGCAATCTTCTTTGTCATCTCAGCGATCGTTTGGTTGATGGTCGGGACGCTTTTTGCGCTGATCACTGCATATAAGGCCCACGAACCATCGTTCATGGGTAATCAGTCGTGGTGGACCTTTGGTCGGGTGCGCTCAGCGCACTTAAATTCAATGGCACTGGGTTGGAGTAGCAACGTGATTTTCGCGGTTGGACTGTGGATCATGGCGCGACTAAGCCGTTCGGCAATTCGTCATGGAGGACTTCTTTTAATCGCGGGTGTTTTTTGGAATGTCGGTTTGACCGTTGGTATTGGCGGTATCATCATCGGCGATATTACATCGGTGGAGTGGCTTGAATTGCCACATTACGCGACGCCAATTTTGGCACTTTCCTACGCGATGATCGGCGTCTGGGGGGTTGTCGCATTCAAGTTCCGTAGAGGAGAACATGTATATGTGTCGCAATGGTATATTCTTGCGGCGCTCTTTTGGTTCCCTTGGCTGTATGTGGTCGCGCAAGTCATGATCATTTGGTTTCCTGCTCGCGGCGTGGTCCAGTCAGTCACCAATTGGTGGTTTGCGCACAATTTTTTGGGCCTGTGGCTCACACCGATGGCGCTGGCGACCGCTTACTATTTGATTCCAAAGGTATTGGGACGCCCGATCCATTCCTATTATTTATCGGTTCTTGGATTTTGGTCACTCGCCATTTTCTACAACTGGGCGGGTGTGCACCACTTGATTGGTGGTCCGATTCCAGTCTGGTTGATCTCCGCCGGTGTGGTTGCTTCGGTGATGATGGTCATTCCCGTGATCGTGGTCGGATGGAATCACCACATGACTGTGGTTGGGCTACACCGAGAATGTTGGCGCAGTCCAACGCTGCGGTTCATTGTGTTTGGTGCGATTTCCTACACCCTAGTGAGTATTATCGGTTCGACTATGGCGCTGCGTTCGGTTAATGAAGTGACACACTTCACTCATTTTACAGTTGGTCACGCGCACCACGGTGTCTATGCATTCTTCACGATGATCATGTTTGGCGGTGTGTATTATATGATGCCTCGCTTGCTCAAACGCGAATGGCCGTCTGCATCATTGATCAAGTTACACTTCTGGGGCTGTGCGATCGGGATCACGGTTATGGTCGTTGCTTTGCAAACCGGCGGTTGGATTCAAGGTCTGCAAATGAACGATGGTTCGATTCCTTTCCTTGATATTGTGAAAGATACCATGCCTTGGCTCAAAGCACGAAGCATATCAGGTGTGTTTCTTACCGTTGGGCACATGGCCTTTGCTGTGAATTTCTTTTGGATGCTGTTTGCCGCGGGTGCAGTGCGGGCTAAGCAAGGTCCAACACTTCTTCAGGCGACCAATGAGGAGGGCGCAGCATAATGAAAAACTTACCCTTACTATTTTGCGGAATTTTCTTCGCACTCGCATTTTCGTTCGCCGGCCTGATCCTCACCAGTAACATCCAAGTCGGTAGCCTCACGCAGACGACTGAGACCTTGGTCCCATCAGATGATGATCCCAATGTGATGGTCATGGCTGAAGGTGAAACACTTTATCCCATGCAGATCGTCGGACTCGCCCAGCAAGGAAAACAGGTTTACATCGAGATGGGCTGCGTATACTGCCACAGCCAGCAAGTGCGTCGCCAAGGCTTCGGCGCCGACTACGAGCGTAATTGGGGCCCACGGCAGACCGTCGCACGAGATTATATCATGCAGGACCGCGTCCTGCTCGGCACGATGCGCACAGGTCCCGACTTGATGCATGTCGGCGGACGTCCCTTGAATGCTGATTGGCATCACCTGCACCTTTACAACCCGCAGATTACATCACCTGGTTCGAGCATGGCGCCGTTCCCGTTTCTTTATGAAACGCGTGAAATCGGCGGCGCAGCTTCTGCGAATGCACTCAAGTTTCCACCGGATTCAGACTATGGCCCAGAGCCTGGTTTTGAAATCGTCCCGACTCGCAAAGCGATCGCTTTGGTCGAGTATTTACTCAGCCTAAAGGTGAATTACAGTCTGCCTGAAGCACCCATTCTTGAATAATGAGCGAACAGAAACATAATTCAGGGCCGCACCCAGATAATAAAGACTCGCTCGAGCATGCGGCGATGCAGGACGAACAAATGCAGGAAGTGCATGCGCAACTCATGCGGGAGAAAGAGGAGCCAGAGGAAGGGTTTTCGCCAGTGCCGATCTTCTTAATGTTCCTCTTTGCAACGCTCTGTTTCTGGGGCGGTGTGTATCTGGTTCATTATTCTGCAAACTTTCGCTGGGATGCTTATTCTCCTTATTTCGATCCAAATGCTGACAAACCCGTTCCAGTTGAGATCACCCTGTTTGCCCGCGGCGAAAAAATATTTCGTAACAACTGCGCGGTCTGCCACCAAGGGACGGGTGTGGGTGTGCCAGGTGTGTATCCCCCGATTGCAGGTTCGGATTGGGTGACTGAGCACCCGCAGGTGTTAGCCCGTGTGTTGATCAACGGTCTAAACGGGCCGATTGAAGTGATGGGTGGCAAATACAATGGTAACATGCCTGCGTTTGGCCCAACTGGTCTAAATCTCAGCGATAAAGATCTCGCAGGAGTAATGACTTACATTCGCCAAGAATGGGGCAACAGTGCCCCGGACATGACCGTCGCGATGGTTGAGAGCTACAAGGCGCTGTACGCTTCGCGCTCGTCGCCGTGGAATTATCCCGCTGTAAAAGCAGATCTCGACCCCATTCCAGAGCCTGCAGTCGAGGCTCCAGCTGAAGCGGCACCGGAAGGAAGCGAAGCGACCGAAGCCGAAGCCGAGGCCGAAACAGCCGCGCAGGGTGCCAGATCTGATGAGCTACCAGTAATTGCAGCGGCACATTAATTCGTTCCAAATTTAAACAAAGAATGCCACTCGAAAGGTGGCGTTTTTTTGGCAGAGCAACTGCCTAATATGTCTCAAGAAAGATGTACCGCTTGGCGGTGATTGTGCCGACGGGTTGTATCCCTTTGCGGTAGGCGTTAACGTCAATTAATTGACCATCGGAAAACTCGGCTTGTGCGGGGTGTTCTGCCAGAAAGAGCCATCCAAATTCGCGGCGCGGTCTGGATCTGCGATAGCGCTGGTACCGTAACGGCGTTCCTGCTTCAGCTTTGGATAAGGGAGTTCCGAAGTAAGTTTCGCCTGAGGGGTCCTGTAGCTCAATGAGTATTCCTGCTGGGACGATCTGTTGGATCTTACCTCGGAGCATGTAGGTGTTGGCCACTATATACTGCTCGACCGCTTTTGCCTCTTTGCGTGCGTCTGCCTGTGCGTCTGCTTTTTGGCGACTCTCCTCTGCGTCTCTGGCGACGCCTGCCTCGTGCGCGAGTGCGTCGGCTTCGGAATAGTTTAACGCCCTCTGATCTTTCGCGGGTAATTTCGATTTGTCCAGATTTTGGGCGCCGCCTGCATGTACGAAGACGATCTCGGATGGTGTTTGGCTGAGCAAACGCACGCCTTCGTAGAAGCTCCCATCTTCAAGCGTGAGTGTCTCGGGTAGCTCAGCAGATTTTCCGATGAGTAGGATCGGTAAAGAGGCTACCAAAAATATGCAAAACGTGAAAGTTCTCATGCTGTCTGGTTTGCTGTTCTTGTGTGGTCCCGTCAAATATACTTTCTGATGTTAACCGGCTGAATCACTTTCTGCTTGGCACCAGAAAGTGATCCAGCAGCAGTGTTGACCCTCCATGCAAATAAAGGACTCGAGGGTTCCTTTTACAGCCGAACTGGAAGTCCACGTGACTGTAAGTGTTCTTTGGCTTGCTTAATGGTAAAGGTGCCAAAGTGAAAAATGGATGCGGCTAAAACGGCGCTGGCTTTGCCTTCGGTGATTGCATCGGCTAGATGGTCAAGGGTGCCGGCTCCGCCTGATGCGATCACTGGGACCTCGACTGCTTCGCTGACAGCGCGGTTCAGTGCGTTGTCAAAGCCAGCTTTGGTGCCGTCGGAGTCCATACTGGTCAGCAGGATTTCGCCTGCACCTAGGGACACCACCTTTTTCGCCCAATCAAGGGCGTCAAGACCTGTATTGTTGCGGCCACCGTGAGTGTAAACTTGCCATTTCCCTGGTTGGTCCGCCACGCGCTTAGCGTCGATAGCCACCACAATGCACTGGTTGCCAAATCTAGAAGATGCTTCTTTGATCAGATCTGGGTTTAAAATCGCCGCAGTGTTGAGGCTGACCTTGTCGGCACCTGCATTGAGCATCTCACGAATATTTCCGACCGTGCGGAGTCCGCCGCCGACAGTCAGCGGCATAAAGCATTCCGAAGCAGTGCGGCGAACCACATCGATCATCGTATTCCTCTCATCACTCGATGCAGTGATGTCGAGGAATACCAGTTCGTCAGCTCCTTGTCGTTCGTAAGCTTTTGCTTGTTCAACAGGGTCGCCAGCATCAACTAGGTTGACGAAGTTAACCCCTTTGACGACCCGTCCATCGTGAACATCGAGGCATGGAATGATACGGACTGAGAGCACTTTTTAGAAGATTAGGACAAATGTCGACCAGCTTTGGTAAGGCAATTTAAGCCACGAGTTAAAAATAGAAGCACAGATGGCTGCAAATTCTTAATTCGTGACTGAATTTTACTCTTCGGCGAATGTGATGTCTGGCTCAAAAGTGAGTGCCAGACGATACTGAGTGCCTGGGCGCATGATGAGCGGGTGGTCGCGCTCAAGAATCTGCAGGTAGTGCATATTGCCGTAGTAAGTGCGGTAGTCCGGATTTTCGGAAACAACTTCGAGTTCT
>Ga0307997_10000366_pt1 | contig 20729 bp, 8 predicted proteins | sample Davwhametageno36_FD_203165 | JGI IMG/M metagenome (GOLD analysis project Ga0307997, IMG submission 203165) | Marine microbial communities from Davis Island wharf, Antarctic Ocean - #36 | ecosystem: Environmental > Aquatic > Marine > Unclassified | place: Antarctic Ocean: Davis Island wharf... | reverse complement strand
TTGAAAGTCCAAATGTTTGAAGAATTAGAGTTTTTTTCTCCTGATTTTTTCTAAAAATTCTCCAATTGATTGAAGTTTCAAATGTTTGAAGAATAGAGATATTTTTTTATATTTTTTTGTCTTAATGTTCAATGAATTGAAAGTTCAAATGTTTGAAGAATAGAGATATTTTATTTTTTTTTGTCTTAATGTTCAATTGATTGAAGTTTCAAATGTTTGAAGAATTAGAGTTTTTTTCTCCTGATTTTTTCTAAAAATTCTCCAATTATACGAACTGGTCTTGACTAATGATAGTCAAGTATTATAGATATTGTTGGACATATTCTAAATTATTCGAACATACCTCTTTATTTGAACATTTGAACATGTCAATCGAAAATCGACTTCATTCATTAGTGAGCGAATTGTTGATATTTGTTGATGGAATACATGCTAATAAAGCATACATTGGACTTTCTCCAGCCTCAGAAAATCTGTATACACTTGTTCTAGCTGCTGAGGATGTCCGATTTAGCGACATCTTACATTTGATTTCACTGGGTATTTTTAATTATTGTCTTTATGACATTGATTTGTTACTTACTTCTGAAATGCAATGCAACGCGAGTCCTTCAGACATGTCCGATTGGATTGGCGGTGATGTTATCGGTACGATTGACCTCGCTGTGAGAACTGTCGCCAGTCACCATCCAGCGTTACGTCCATTGGCGATATATATATTGGACCGTTCTCACTTGACCTGTCCACTTTCCTGGATTTCTCCTACTTTTTTGTCAACTGTTCAACACAACTGTCGCCGTGCAGACTTTCCGGCCTGTATCCAAGCCTGTAAAACACTATTGAGTGGTGCGGTTGACCAAGTTATAATTGACAAAATACCGAGTGGTTATTCTGTTGAAAGTCACAATACAGCTGGATTTAATCGTATATAAAGATTTGTATTTAAAAGAAGATGTCTTTTATGACAAAATTGTTCTGTTTATTGGGGAGTTGTTATGTGTATATGGACGACTTTCATACCGTCTTATTAAACAATACTGCTTCTGATGGTGATTTGGTGTTGTTTTCGACTAGATACGCTGCGTCGGTTGTTTATCCCAATATTTCTAAGTTTGTGATTGGTGATGAACCACTGCGTCGGTATCTTGGTGTGACTGCGCCTGGTTCTGTGATTGTGGAGATGGCTAAGAACAGTACTGATTTTGATGTGTATGATGTGCCAACGAATTTCGAATGGAGTGAGACTTTTGTATGGGATAAGTCTGATGTTAAAGTATTTGTCCAGCCTCGTGGTCTGAATTCTAAATTAAATCTAGAGTATGCTGAAACGCTGACCTCTTCTAAATTACAGATTACATTGATATATGACGATGTGACTGCGGCTGAAGAAATCGCTGTTATTATGAACGGTCTGAAGGCGTTTTTTCCACGTGTAATTTTTCGATGTTGGGATACGGTTGAAGCGGATGTGCCTTTTCAACTTCCAACATTACCTCAAATTGCTTCGTCTTCTGAGGTGAGTGGTGTTCTTTTTCAACAAGGTACTGTTACTGAACATACCTTGCGTTTTTTTATCCAAGCAAATATTGACAAGATGAAAGTATTTAGGTCTGTAGAATTATAATACACATGTATCTTTTATTGTTTTTATTTGTTGTCGTGAAATCAGACATTGTAGACGTGATACGTGATAACCTTCATGATTATACACAGTTTACAACGGCAGCGTCAATGTGTGGCATCACGTCTGAAAGACTGTTTAAGCACGGCATTCAACTACATTCGGTATCTGAGTGTATTTCAAGTCCAATTGACAGTGAATATGGGTCTACACTCTTGGAATTGTATCAAAATTTTGAACGTCTCGATTCTCGTTTTTTAAAAAGTGCAGAAGAGGACTCTTTTGTAGCTCGTCTTGCGGTGTCTGAATACTGTAACTTTGAAATGATGTTTAAACGTGGTCTGGTGGTCTGGTCCCAATACAATGCCCCTCCTTTGCCGATTTCGCATTGTTTTCATATTAAATCCTTTACTGGTAATTGCACTGTCTTAGAACCGTCTGGTAAATTATACGGTGATTTTATCTTGGAATCGTTTGACCAGTGTCTGGCCGCTTTAGAAGACATTTCTATGAAGCGTTGGGCGGTAAGAGCCCTTTATGTGGAGAGTCTTACCCTCCCTACACTATTGAACATGGAAATATCCAAAGTTTGGCGATATCAGATGCCTGAAAGGCTGAAGTCTATCTCTTCTTGGATTATGTTAAGGCCTTGACAAGTTGATGTCTTGTTATTTCTACTTGTTTTTCGACGTACAATTGTACTGCCCTGGCTTCTTCGGTTTCTTCTTTGGCTTTGGTATACTTTAAGAGTGAGTGGTGGAGATGTGCTCGTAGGTTCAATTGTTGACGTTGTATAATGTCTAACAATAGTTTATGACATTGTTTTAGGTCTTGTTTAATGTGATGTGTCCACATATCTGTGACTGTGTTCATCATATTGGCTTCATTCGAATATGCATCCATGAACATGGTGGGCATTCTGTTACTAGCACAAGCTTCAATCGCATGTATATGGTGAGTGACTTTTAATTGTGTATCTCTTAAAGCAACAATCAGTGTTCTTTTTTTATAAAAGAGTTCATTGTCTTTATAATTCGCTACTTGTCTCTTTTGATATGCTTTGATGTAGGAAGTGACAAAGGGTAGGATGATAGTTTTGTTGTTGGCCTTCCAATTAAAGTTATCGACCAGACACTGGTGTACATGGTGTTCGAGGAGTGGTTCTTCCCATTCAACAATGGCGTTGGGCAAGCATAGAGAGATACCCTCGAACGCTGATACCGTAGATAGTATCACTAAAAATATAAATAACATGTGAATACTAAAAACAATTATATATACTGGTGTTTTTATAGGTAAATGTTGATAGTGATTTTCTTATTGTTTGTATCTGTACAGGGCCAGACATCTCGTTATATTATGGAATGTTTGAAGAGTGCAAATCCATATACAAGTTTTGCAGCGGCAGAAACATTGCTAGAGCATGTGGACGGATGTTTGGCTCGGGCTTACATTGCATTTCCCACCTCTTATCGTGACGAATTTAAATTAAAAATTTCGAACTGTATTACATCCATCCACGAAACCGACCGTTCCAAACCAGAATACCATGCCTTAGAAAAAGAGGTAGCGCAATTAACATCGAATGCTGGTAATTCTATCGTCGAGGCTCAACATGTGATTTCACAACTTTCCGTTTGTTCAGAAGGTCTCAAGTCCATCGCAAACATTGACGTCTATGAAGAAATACACTTTAGTGAAACAGTGGAACAGGTTGAACGAACATTAGTGTCAACAAACCAGTGTATTACGGGGTCAATCAAAGCAATTGACGAACATGTGGGAGATATCGACTTGAAGTTAGCAGCATATAAACAGAAATATTCGATGTGGCTCGAGCTAACTGAAACTAGACAAAAATTATCAAGCGAATGTCAAAAAGATTTGCTGAGTTTTATTGAGGAAGTCCATCGTTATATTCTTCGTACAGAGAGTGTTTGAATGTGGCAACAGCCTCTGTGAAGTTGGAACGTGCCATTTCTCGTTGGCGTAAGGCTACTTCTGCTTGTTGGTATGTGTCTGTTTGAGTGTGTAAAGTCTTTATATGTGAATCCAATGTTGAGATGATGGAGAGGCTTTCGTTTCGAATCTGTGAGACGGTTTGAATGTATTGAGCGACTCTGATAAATGTATTTTCTAGATTTTGATGCGATATGAATGGTAGTTCGATTTTTGCAACGCTGTATTGTAGTTCAAAATATGTTCGAAGTAGTCGCTGCTGCATTTGTATTAAATATCTCTTTAAATCCAAGTCTTCACTTTCCATCTGAAGTTGTATTTGTTCGTAGACAGTTTCTCGCTCAATGAATTCACTTAATTCTGTTTTGATAGCACCGTTTAATCGTGTTATGGGTATGTTAATGCCACGATTTGCATTGTTCATACATTCGTATATGCCCTGTATATGTCTGTCCACTTGTACTTTTGGTAATACGACGGGGGTTAAGCAGTAATCGAAGACCAATAATGTTTTCGAATATCGAACGGCATGGACATGCGAAGACAATATAAGGCAAATAAAAACAGATACCCACATATAATTCAAATGAACCCTATATAAGTAGGATTTTTTATTAATTAATATAATGCTAGTCCGTGCCTCCCTTTTCTTGTTATTATGCTTGGGAGTTGTGAACTCTAAAGTTACGGCTACGTCCATGCCTCCCTTTTTGAGGACTGTTCAAACGCAGTGTGGAGTCTGTGAATATCGCCAAGATACTGAAGCTGTCTCTTTTATGGCGGATGAGCAACTAGAAAATATGTTATTTAATGCCAAAATACAAAATCAGGCTGCTTTAAACCTAATAGTTGATGATAATTCAAATGGCGATGCCACTGACTTTGCAACTAGTTGTATTGAAACATTCCAATCTAACAATAATGGACTGTTAGCATGTCTAGTTAAGCTAACGGAAGGTGATTTTGATGAAAACGAAATAATTCAGATTGTTCCTCTATTTGTAGAGGCTACTAGCGGTCTTTTTGGTACTATTGCTGGAATTTTGGAGAAAACGGATGTAGCTGACAACGTTCTTCTTGAAGTTTATCGACACATTGACGCGAATGCAACAATTGGCCTTGCACAGGCTACTGACATTGCAAGAATGTCAATTCAAACCACAGTACAACAAAACATTTCAATCGGTAAGAGGGTCAGTGACATATTGAATGTTGTTGGCGCAAGTACAATAGAAAACAAACCTACTATATTTGCTGCATATGAAGCGGCGGTTCGGATTTTAGCAGTCAATAAAAAAAGTAAAGTTAGTGACGGCACTGCCTTTACTCTGGACCTTGGTAGTGCCATTCGTTTAAACTGTCCTTCTGGAATTGGTACCCCAGACAAAACAATCACAGTTGAAGCGGCTGTCTATAACTGTGAGGATGTGAGTGATGGCAACCGAGTTAGTTGCTTTAGTGGTCAAAAAATTGCGGAAGTGTATCAGCACATATTACCCAAACCATGTATGCTTTCATGGCCATGTCCTTCTGGTGTCACTGCATGTGTTAAAGCATCTAGTGTGATAGGTGGAAAGAGTGGAGTGAGGCCAGAGGGTGATTTACATACGGTTAATTGTATTATTGATAATAATCGATGTTATTACACTAGTAAAACATGGTCAGTCATTAGTAGCACAACGAAAGAGCAACCTATTGACGACGTCGTTGCACAACGCGATGTGTTGGATGTGATGGGTGGTTTAATAGAAGCGTCGTCTATGCTCGAGTTGATGGGTAAGGCTTCTTTGATAAGTTTTTTACAAGGCGATGGTCCGTTTACAATTTTTGTGGCACAGAACGACGCTATCCTAAAGTCTATTATTAATGCTGACTCTTCAACTACTGTGATAAGAGACATTGTAATGAATCATATCGTGGCTGGAAAAATCGAGTTGGACGATAAAACAGAAAAGATGGTTGAAACACTGTCCGGTCACGATTATCGATATGAAATAAAGCAAGCTGGTACTTCTCAAGAAAACCTCATGCTCAACGATGTCAGTATCGGTTCTCCTCTTCATGCAACTAATGGTGTCATATATATTATGGACCAGATATTAATACCTTCAGAATATACTGACGCTGAAAGTGGTTTTGATGCATCCGCCTTCGGTGTTCCTACGTACAGAGCCCCACCTCGTGAAACCGATTGTACAAATACTGACGGTTCTGATACTGAAATAGATGGCTGTGTGTGTGGAACTATACAGATATGCAAAGGATATTGTGAAAGGAAGTTTGGAATCGGTGATGTCTGTCACGAATTCCCGAAATGTCAATTTAAGGATGGTTCGGTGGCCAATAATCTAGGTATGAAGTGTCTATGTAGTTGGTTGACGTGTAACGAAGGTCAATTTTGCAATACATTCTATAACCGGTGTTCAGATAGCAAGGACGATGCTCAAAGCAATGGAAATAATCCTATTCACCCTGCTGCTACTGGTTTTATCGCCCATATCGATTCTGACATCTACAGGGAACTGTCTAAAAAATGGGAACTGACCCATAAAATTGTGAGACGAAAAATTGCGAACGGACTTCGAGCTTCATTCCCAAGAATTCGTGAGTTGACTACGGCATTTAAAGATGACGAGGGTTTTGTCCGCACGGGTCTCACTTTTTGTGGGTATGAGATGAAAGACGGTGTCATTTTTGATATACCATCCGATTTTTCTAGAAATACCCCATCGCTTTCTTCAAACGACGGGTGGTCGTTTCAGAATGAAACAAAAAACCAATGTGGACACGCAAATTGTATGGAGGGTTCATTTGTTCAAACTTTGGCGCGCTACATCCGTTCTCATGGCTATCATATTCGCCATGACGACATCTGCAATGCTTTCGCTACAGTTCCAGCCGTGGTCAGTGCTCGCACATGTAATCTTCAAAATAATGTCCATGATAGAACTGCCTGGAAGTGTAATGCTGATTCGTATGAGAACCAAGACGATTGGTGGCAAGTCAATAAAGTGTGCTATGGTCTGTCAAAACTTGACTGTAATAGTCAAGGTAAATGTGCGTTCGATGAAGTCGAGGAGTTTTGTAGAGCGTCTGATATATATATGGATACTGTGTGTCTACCACGAGATGATTCTGAAACATTCTTCTCATCAACATTAAAGAATGAGGTTTGGACAGTGTTGGGATTCAGTGTGAACGAGGACCCTATTCCCAAAACCCAGAAAAGCTATGTGACTGGTGCTATTTCTGGTCAATGTACCAGTGTTCGCGCAATTCTTTCTGCCATTAACGGTAATGCACAGCTTAATTCATTTCGAGACATAGCGTTGGAAGAGGCGGCAGCCCACTGGAAGAATGAAATTACCGGAGTCCGTTCATATTTAGTCGCTCTTTCTAAACTATTGACCCACTTTTACGAAATTTCCATGACAATGTTCCCTTATATCGAGAATGAAGAAATCAAGGACTGTCCGATGGGTGAAGTTCGTCATATTCCTCAAATTGAAACAGGCACTAAAGAAGCACCATTATGTGAAAATGTTGTCCGACAATCGTCAGTAAGTTTGAATAGAATTAATGAAGTTGGTCAAGCCATGACTCGACACACTTGCTTTTGTAGAAATGGTGAATTGGACCCCAACTATGAGACAATAACACCACACTACGATGTACACGAATTTGACCAGATTTATTTGTCTTTAGGTGAAAAAAAGTTTGAGTGTGATACGTTTGCAGATACGCTGCCTTCAATCTACACCTATTGTAGGAACATACAAAATTGGGGTGATACTGGGAGTTGGAAAAAATCCATGGAGTTAATTCAAGTTCGAGAAGAAAGAATAAAAATATATTCATCGGACTCGAGACAGAAATTTGCCAAAACACGCGATATTATGGCGAATTTGAAAAGGACGCTCCCAAAACACGAAGTTACTTGTGGGCGTGTAGTCACTGCTAATTCTGATGAAGAGCAGATGTTTTCGAATAAAGGAGGAAATTGTGTGCCTTTCGAGAAACTACATGAAGTTTTTTATAGGCTTGAATACGAAACAAGTAAGGCTGAATCAGGAAAGACCATTTTATCTGGTAACCAGGAACGCTCAGGGTCATCTGTTAAAAAAACAGCTACTAAGTTTGATGAATTTTTCTGTGATGATGCTCATACACACTCCAACACTAAGTTTTCATTTCGCCAAATGGCATATTTGTGGGACCATTATCAAGGTGGGTCAGCGAGCGACCCTACCGTAACTTCGTTTGATAAAATTTTTACATTTCAACCCAAAGAAGTCTCTCTTCTACCACCCTTTTGGTCATCAGTGGAAAATACACGTGGTGCCTTTCCTGACAGTCAGCGATATTCGTTAGAAGACAGAGACTTTTGTTTTGTCGATTGGATTGGTGATTTCAGTGGTTCGTCCACGCGTATAGACGCATTTGGCGATAAATATCTCAATCCATACGAACTATATGGCAGAGAAATTGACGAAGCTGTCTGGAACACAGACATTGCTCTCTCTGCTAAGAAAAGAACAAAAATTGACAATTTAGAATTGTGGGACGTGCTTGAAGACCAATTAACCAATGTGGAAGATAGTAATATTTTATCGTCAATTGCCGAAGCAGCAGCTCGACACTATATGAGAGTAACGACAACGGACATTGCAGGTGAAGGAGATAGTTCTTTTCTGGTTGAAGAAATGTTAAAAGAGATTTGGAAAAGTAAAACAACTAGAATATAAAAAAATAAAAACGTATGTTATTTAAATTATGCACTATATAAGAACGGGCGTGATATTCATAAAAGTACAATGGTTAATCATCGTCTCATTGTTTTAGCATTCATTGCTGCGTCCTCTTTATGTGTGGACAGTACATCAATTAAACCCTTACAAGGTCAAAGAGCCACTGACATTGCTGACACACCGGAGCATGTCACTGAATACAAAACACAGGGGGATTTACCCCATATTTCGTTTGATGCGTATGAATTAAAAGGTGGCGTTGCCGCTACCAAGAAATTAATTCGAAAAATGATGGTGGATGGCCTCAGAGAAAGATTCGGCAAATTCAAAAAAACACTGACTCGTGAACAAGATAAAGATGGTATTGTGCGTGAAGGTATCGTATTTTGCAATGCCAATAACGATAACGACATCGACACTCCTGAAGCTGGTTATCACGCATCAACCGGTCGTTTAGTCGAGTATGATGGTTTTGGACAAGGTTTTAATGAAACTGGTGTCTGTACAGTACGTGTCAATAACGTCATGAAAGACCAGTGTGATGAAGCCTCCTTTGTGGGTGGTCTTGCCAATATGATTCGTTCTATGGGTCTAATGGTCCAACATCAAGATATTTGCGACAGTGTCATTAACAGAATACCATGCAACGGTAATGAAAATGACAATGGTCAACCACTACCCCTTGGATGTATTGAGTTTCCAAACGCATTCACCACTACACTACAGCCATACACATATGGTACAGACAATGCTCGTTATGAACATGCATGTGGGACACTTCGAGAATTTGATGGAGCACGCCAATCACATTTCGAGCGTAACTTAGTCTGTTTCGGTAAGGACAAAGAAGATTGTGAAGCCGTGCGACATACCAAAAATGGAATCCAAGTACAATCATGTGCCTATTTTCCACGAGAGCGCGGTTGTTTCGCTACAGAATCCAAGGATTCTGCTACAGGTACCTTTGACGAGACTACCAACCCTAACGGCTGTGATATTGCACCCAAAGACTACTGGAATAAAATCCCATTTGACGACGGAAACATTGTCAATGCTGTTCGTCGTGCCACTTCGTACGGTTTGACACAGTTATCGGTCGAATCCACCGATTATGAATATGTCACTGGTTGTGATGCGACAGCCACACAACCGTACACCGATGTTGATTATCCATATGCTACTGGACCTATCAGTAAATGTGGTAATTTACGCTCCTTAGTTACAGCATTAAACGGCAATGCACAAATTAACGCCTTTAGAGATACTAGTATTGAGGAAGCGGGCGCCCATTGGGGCAAACAAGTGGCTGTGATTAAATCTTATTTAGTCGATTTTGCATACACATTGAGTAATTTCAGAACGCTTTCTCTTCAAATCTTTCCATACATCGAAAATGAAGAGATTCGTAGTGAATGTCCTATGGGTGCCACTGAATTTGCTACTGAAGAAACCGGTACTGTTATTGAACCTCTCTGCTACAGAAGTAATAATGACCTTGAAAAACTGCTAGGAATGGACAAGACTGGACAAGGATTCAATCGTCTGAACTGTTTCTGTAGAAATGGTAAACTTGGCCGTGCTCATAATGTCTCGACCCCGGCTGATGGCGATTACGACCCGGTACTATTGCCTAATCATTTTGCTGAAGTTGAAAGAGATGACATTTACTTATCGGTTGAACTTAATAGTAAAGAGACTTGTAATGAATTAATGCCGGTTTCCGTCTTTCAATACTGTGGCGCGATGGGAGATTTGGGCGACATCCCAACATGGAGAAATACTTTAGAATCGCTATTGCCAGCAGCCACAGAATCACGTAGTAAGGTATATTCTCACATTTCAGATACAGTACTTCAAGAAAGAAGAAAAATAAGAAATCATCTCGAAAGCACTCTTCCAAGTTTCTTAGACACATCGTGTGGACGTATTGTCAGTGCTGATTCCGACACTTCCACAGTACCGTCTTTATTGAGACGGTCCAACAAAGGTGCAAATTGTATGCCATTTGATAAATTATATGATGTGATTTATCGTCTGGAATTTGAAACAGGTAAACAAGATATGGGTGACTATGTTAATAGTGACGCTGTCAACAGTAGCAATCCATTATTTGAGGACTACTATTGCTCTCCTGCTTCATTTACTGAACGCGCGTACTCATTCAGACAATTGACCTACAAATGGGATACTGCACGTGTCAATGAAGATAATATTCCTGCCGCTAAAAAATCTGCAGTCTCAGAAGTGGATGGTCAGCTATGGTTCGACATCTATGATACTCCTGCTGATACAGGCAACTTCAAAAACTTCGAAGGACGCTACACATCTAGATATCTCGTCAATGGTGTAGCGCCAACCGGTTTGGATGCAGAAGGTCAAGGTTTGGTTGACGCCGCCTTTTGTCACATAGATTGGATTCAACAAGTTGGAGGAGATGTAATGCGTGAAGACAGTGCTGGTACTAAGTTTAAAAATCCATATCCACTTCTTAAAAAAGAAATCGACGAGGCCGTCTTCAACGCTAAAATGGCATGGGCTGCTAAAACGGTGGTCAGAGAAGACAATGTCAAGATTTGGGCCTTCATCGAGGAACAATTAACCGACAATAGAGAGAACAATATCATTGAAACGATTGGCCATCGTGCAGGAGAGCACTATATGAGAATCTGGCTCGATGAAAATTCAGACTCTCCATAATTTTAACTAAACATTAACTATTTTTATTTAAATAACTATAAAGAAAAAACCGTATATAAAGGCATTCGTCTACTTCATATTATGTTACGATTCAAAATTGGAATCCTAGCATTGATATTGTTTATGGGTCAGGCACGTCAGTTTGCCCCCCCAACATCATTAACATCTAATAAAGCCACTGAAATTGCTCCCACTGGAGAATATCAAACACACAAATACCAGGGTTTAATCTATCATGAAGGTGGTTCTGCACACACTACTGTTGCTGGCGCAATCAGAGAAGCCGGTAAGGTTATTCGTAAAAAAATTGCTTCTGGAATGAAACAACGTTTTAGTAAACTATTTGAAAAACTCACACAGTTTTCAGATGACGATGGATTTGTGCGTCCAGGTATCGTATTTTGCGGTGCCAGTCACAATGAAATCTCCGGAAATCTCCTTCAAGGAGATGAAGGAGAACCAGCAATACCAAGTTCATTTCATGCCTCCGGAGCCCGTCTCATTGACTACGATGGATACGGACAAGTAGAATATGGTACATGCCAATGTCCTAGTAGTGGATGTATCACTGGATACGACAACTACGACCATATCATTACTGAAGCTGAATGTAACTACTGGTCTGGTGACTTTATTCAACCCGCTACAGACGTTCCCAATTCTGCTGCTAAATTCAAGATATATGAAGCTTCACAGTGCGGTATCAACAACTGTCAAGAAGGTTCCTTTATCGCCTCCGTCGCAACACAAATCAGAGCTTCCGGATATCAAATCCAGCACAGAGATATCTGTAAAGCACTTGCCGAAAAAGTCACAATTAGTGCTCGTACTGCAAACTTAAGTCCATATGCAGAAAGCAAAGCACTAGTCTGTGACAATCCATACTGGTACGAACGACTAGAAGAGTGTATTGGTGTCGCACCAGTTGCCGGTGTCTGCGCAACCGGATGTGTTATTGTTGCTGGCGGTGGTGAAGAACAAGACCGAAAATGTTTTGTAGATGCCAACTACCACGCTGCTACCTGTAGTATCGCAGACATCGCAACCAACGGCAAGCAAGAAGAAAATATTCCTGCTGAACCATCCGTCAATTCAGTCCGCCGTATCATGCGATACAGTGTCAATGAAGAATTGTCGGCTAAAACGACAGACTATGCCTACTTTACCGGATGTAAAACAGGAACATGTCTCTCATTGCGTAGTATGATAGCGGCAATTAACGGTAATGCTCAAGTCAACGCTTTTAGAGATTTAAACGTGAATGAAGCCAATGACTATTGGGAAGAGCAGATTAAGAGTGTGCGTACTTATCTCAAAAGTTTAGCTACTGAATTCAGCCATTTCAGAGAAACAACAATGCAAATTTTCCCATATATTGAAAATGAAGAAATTCGTAGCCAATGTCCACAAGGAGAAATTGAATTCACTCCTGGTGATACCGGCATTGAAATTGCACCTCTCTGTTACAAAAAAGGAAACCTATTAACAGTTGTTAATACCCTTTCAAGAGACGGTCAATTTGTGTCCAGAGCAGATTGTGTCTGTAGAAACGGGAAATTATCCGATACTGGCGAGGAAAAATTAATACGAGCAGACGTAGAACAAGACGATATCTACCTTAATCTAGAATGGTCGAAAGACAAGGACTGTAGTGTGTATCCTGCCTCAGCTGAAACCTACTGTAACAACGCAGAATGGCACGGAGCAAGAGAGTGGAAAGAAACACTGCTCTCACTATTACCAGCGAATACTCGTTCACGTATTAAAATTTATCACAAACAGTACACTGGTGAGCAAGATATCCAACTTAAAATCAGAACGGAAATTCGGGACGGTAGAAACAAAATTGTAGCAGACATCGAAAAAACATTACCAACAGCCCTCGATACATCCTGTGGACGTATCGTGACGGCCGACGCTGATTCACAAGCAGATGCTTCCAAAGTGATGGTTTCCAATAAGGGTTATAATTGTCTACCATTCGACGCAATGCATCGAATTTTTTACAAACTCGAGTTTGAAACCGGAAAAATTGGAATGGGCGCACCCAGAGATGCAGACGGCACCACACTATCCGATAACTACTGCGCTCAAAAAATCGCTGACATTGAACCAAGTTTCCGACAATTGTCATACAAATTTTTGAAAAAAGACAACAATCTATTACAAGAAGGCGAACCATTCACAGGATATCCCGACGACACCCAAATGGACTTTTTGACCTACACCGGTATCATACAACAAGATAGTAACGGTGATGACTTTGAAAGAACCTTTTGCGTCCCTAACTGGCTTCTTGAATTCGGTGTACGGTCCCAAAAAGATTCATTTGGTAATGAATTCGTAGACCCCTTTGAACTCGCCGAACTCTTAGTTGATGAAGCAGTCTTCAATACAGAACTAGCTAGCTCCACCAAAGACAGAGCTATCACAGACAATGTACTTCTTTGGAACGCTGTCAGAAAAGAACTCACCACTGCAGAAGAAGGCAACATCATCGATGACATTGCCTCTGCAGCTGCCTATCATTATTTAATGGTCTTATCAACCGACTCTGACGACCTCCTAGACGAAGTCGTTTACAGGTCCAAACAACGCGTCATTGACCAAGTGACCAAGTTCGTTAAACAAATTCAACCGGTTGCAACCAACATGCATGACGTTGTAACAGAATTAGATGCCATTCTAGAAACTGCAAATGACGATTTTTTGATATTGACAAAAGCTCAATCAACAGCTAAAGTAACCACTGCATTTTCCAGTATCCGGACACTTTTAGAAAATATGGACTTAGCAGACCCACTACTCTCAGAAACGTCTCGCCGTTTGGCAAGCCGTAATTTAGCACATGCGTGTGGACATTCATGCGCATGTTGTTTTGAAGATTTTCAAAACGATGCGTTTTATTCATCATACATCGCTGATTCAGGAGCATTTATGCTCCCAACCGACGAATTCATCGATAGAACTACCAGTTGCAATATATGTGCTGCGAACATGCCAGACAGAACAGCGGCGGACGGTGTCAATGTCTGGAACGAGTTAAGTATCAAAGCACCACATGCACCTTCAGACCTCACCAGTGTAGATGGATTTATTAAAGATAAACTTGATGATGGAATGGCCGCTATCCTAACACAAGTCACCCTCATTACTGCTGATATTCGAAACCTTGCCACTGGTGCCAATCAGGAAAATGACGAACAATCAGCACAAGACATTCAAGAAAAAATATATGACATTTATACACTTGTCACCAGTCTTGAAGAAAACATTTTACTGAAAACTGGTGACCTATGGGATTACGTACAAGCAGTAACTGCATACAACGCTTTCTGGAATGATGATTTACGTTTAGGCGTTACCCCAGTCCCAGTAGCCGCCAACGCAATAACAGCAGACTGGACAACTGGAACATGGCCAACATACACCAGTGCTGTCGCTGCCTGTGAAGCTGAAGTCACTCGCCAATACAACTTAGTCAACTCAAATACATGGGCAGTTGATAAGGCAATCTACGATGCCAAAGGTGTTGATAGTGAGGAAATAAATTTATTGAACAGACTTGCCAATACTCAAAACATGCTGTACACATTAGCAGAGACCTGTAATACTACTAACATTCAAAAAACAACTTACGACGCCGATAAAGCAGCTTACGACAGTAGTGTGTCTGATTGTAATACAGCATATCCATTTTTATTAGCGGACACATGTACAGCAGCGAGAGCAGCAATCATCGCTCGTAATACAGCCAACAGTGAATATCTCGTAATCGTCGAAGCTGAGGCCAAAATATTAGCAGAAGACACTGCCTCTGAAATAACAGTCATCGAAGGCCTAATTGCCGCTCTTGACAGTGGTTTAGGCGGTTCCATTGCTAGTGCCAGATTAGGTCTCATCTCATCAATCAAGAAATTTACCGGTCAAACTGTCAAAAGTCATGATACTCAACATCTTTCGGCAAACTTAAAAGTCAAGTACAATTTATGTGCAACAAATCGTGTGGCAGCCTATGCTGAAATCGGAACTCATTATAACTTTTCATTGGACGATGATAGTACTACAGGTAACGTACAAAATGGTGTCAATGCAGAAAACGCTTTAAGTACTAACAACGACGATAAAAACATATTCTTAGATAAGTTACTGGATTCTACCACCGAACTCGATGCAATATCCATCGATGAATTCTGCGACTACACTCTCTGGGACACCATGAATGACAATTATAACTCAACCACAACACAATTCATTGAAGTTGACAGTCAAACAAACTCATTCGTATTAAGATGTATTGAGGGTAATGCATATGACACAGAAACAGAAAAATGTGTCAAATCTCCTTGTACACCTGGACACTACTCCAAATATGTATCCGCACTCGAGTCAGTATGTACTGCCTGTCCAGCTGGTCAAAAAGGCTCAGGAACAGACGAATTACAGTTTAATATTGGTGATACAGAATGTCAACCATGTGCAACTGGTTGGTATTCGTCCACATCTGGTTCATCTATCTGTATAGAAGCAGCCGCTGGTACCCACGCAAACGCAAACGCCGATGGTGTGGAACCATGCCTTGCTGGTACGTACCAAGACGAAACAGGGAAAATCAGTTGTAAACCGGCAGAAGTTGGACACTATACTTCTACACATTCTGCCACTGCACCAGTCATATGTGCAGCTAAAACTTATCAACCAGCTCCCGGACAAACGTCCTGTCTCATTGCACCTGAAGGATTTTACGTATCAGCTCCAGGAGCAACAGAAAGTCTCCCATGTTACCCAGGCACATACACCATGGGCGTCCATTCTGGAGCAACGTATCTTGGCGCAAGCAGTTGTCTAACATGTCCTATCGGCTCACGTATAGCCACAGTAGCAGTACTTGAAGGTGTATGCACCTACTCGAATGGCGGCGGAATGGGACAATGTGGTACGTCATGCGTATCATGTCCAGATGGTTCATACTGTAATGGTGAAGGTACATACACCAACAAAGTAAACATTGAGGTTTTCTCATCTACAGAAAGCGATTTTGTCTGTGATAAAGGTGGGGATTGGAATCTTTGGACAGATGAACCACAGACATGCCAAACCGATAGTGAAGGTAACTGCAAAGATGCGTCCAGTCCATGTATTCCTCGAACATGTAATTGTGAGAATGGCAACCCAACTAAGGGTTTAGAATGTAGTGTTCTTGGTGCAGAAGAGTGTGTTTCATGCGACTCTGAAAGTGGATTATACCCTAAAAAAATCGACGGTGTCATAGTCGCTGGTAAATATCAATGTCATACTTGTTCTCAGCCCATGGTCTCGACCGGTGCAAACAGCTTTGGTCACACATTATCCAAGTGCGCAGTGGGAAATTGTACATTTGGAGAAGGATACCCAGTTTCAGGCCTAGACTATTCGTTAATCGACCAGTCAGAGGATGTGGATGGTTCGATTGAATCTGCTGGATGTGGTTTATGTCCAAAAGGCTCATACTCCGATACGGACAGCTCCGGACAGTGTCAAATAATATTAGACGGTTTTGGATGTACAAAATTAGGCGAAATATTAGTAAATACATTAGCACAACCTACATGGTACAACCAAAGTGGATGCGAACAGGTAGGAGCATGCCCAGCTGGATTTTTCAGGACCTCTTCTGGAGCTGTTGGCTCTGGTACGACGAATTGGTGCGCACCAATCCCAGATGGTCAATTATGTAACCACTACAAAGACACAGCAACTGCAGAATCGAACTCAGTGACAGCACAATCATTAACGCCAAGTACTGGATGTATCGGAGTCGGAAATTGTCCAGCTGGAAAATACAGGTCAGTCGATTTAGCACAAAACAACTGTGCTGATATCTCCGACGGACAAGAATGTGTTCTGAGTATTGACACTCTCGCAATGGGAGCAACAGGATGTTCTGAGGTGAACGACTGTCAAAAGGGTAACTATAGAAACAGTAACAGTGGTGGATTATCTACTGCTGCTGCTTTCAATGGTGGTTCTCTCTGCACAGCAATCGACGCCGGTAAGGGTTGTTCAGAATTGAGAGAACCAGTTTCACCAGAACCATCTGGTGGCGCCAACAACGCAACTGGATGTAAAACAATTGACTTGTGTTCAAACGGTTACTTTGATGACGATGGTACATTTTGTATTAAAATACAAGCTGGATGGGGCTGTGATACAAATATAGGACTAGTAGGCATGCAACAAAAAGGAAAAGGATGTACAGGTGAATATAAATGTCCAACATCAACAAGTGCGACCGAACACCGGAGAGCTGCCACCGTGTCGGATGTAAGTACGGGGTGTCAAAACAGTGGAGATGATGGCTGTTCCATACTAGATTTCACTCTGTGCCAACCCGTACCAGCTGGACAAGGCTGCGCAGTCGCTGCGCGTGATGAAGGCGTGGTGCTTTACGGTACTCCAGCACCAACTGCCGACGACAATGGTTGTATAACCACCGTCCCTTGCAGAGGTGATACATATCCTTTGAATGAAGTGAACGATATGGGACAATGGAATGCCGCTGGAGCAAGCACATTCGCAGCTTTCTGTAAACCAAGGGCGATTTGTATACAAGGAGGTTTCGGAATACGTCAAGTGTCAAGTTCAACAACCTTAGCCCGAACTGAACCATCGTATTGTAATTCGTGTGACGCCGGTCAATTTTCACCAGCAATAGATGCTGGTCTTAGTGGTAATGGTGGTTCACCATGTGGTCCATGTGGTCCAGGTAGATTCTCGTCTTTGTCAGGTGCACCTTCATGTGGAGAAGTAGCCGCCGGTTCCGAAATAACTGGCAGCAATACTGGCTTTCGCCTATGTTTGGCAGGCACGTATCAAGAAGAAGCTGGAAAACAAACGTGTACTAGTATCACAAGTGCAGATACAGGAAAATACCAAGACCAAACTGGCCAAACTAGCATGAAAACGGCAGGTAAAGGTTTTCATGCTGATTCAACAGACCGGAAAATTATAACAGCATGTGCTGTAGGTACAGTTCAACCGGCTGAAGAAAAGGACAGTTGTAACCTATGCGAAACTGGAAAATATCAAGACGAGACCGGAAAAGAAACGTGCAAAGTCTGTGCGATTGGTAAATCACAGCCCGACACCGGCAAAAACAGTTGTGACGATTGTGCAACTGGTAAGTTCCAAGACGAGACCAGTCAATCATCGTGCAAACCATCATCCATCGGCCATTACAATGGCGTACAAGGGCAATCAGTTGAGTCTGTCTGTGCTGTAGGTACGTTCCAAAGCGAGACCGGTCAATCATCATGTCAACCTATTGGTGACGGTCTCAGATGTCAACAATTTGCGAATAGCAGTGTTGAAAACAATGCCGCAATTTCGGATACTGCAACAAAATGCATTTCTATATTCGGATGTCCACAAGGAACCTATCGCAATCAAACCCTGAACCCCAACACCAACAAATGTATTGAAGCCGCCATCGGTAATAAAGTCACCACCATAGGCCAATCAGAGGAAACACCGTGCGCTACTGGTACTTATCAAGACCTAACTGGTCAAGCAAGTTGTAAAGATGCCACAGAAGGTTATGAAGTATCCACAATCGGCCAAAGTGTCCAAACAGCCTGTGCTACTGGCTACTGGCAAAAAGACACCGCACAATCCTCATGTGACACCATTCAAGGAGGTAAAAGATGTAATACAACTGCTGAGGGTACAATAGTAACAACAGCCTGTGTATCAACAGCTTTATGTAGCAGTGGTAAGTATAGAGCAGAAACTGACGCCCTAAATACATGCACTGAAAACGCTGTAGGGTATTACGTAGTAGCAGCTACAGCCACAACTGGTGCAGCTACAACACAGCCATGTGCTGCCGGTACTTACCAAGACATAGCTGGACAAACATCCTGCAAATTGTGTGAAGTTGGAAAACAACAAAGCCAAACTGGTCAAACTACATGTGTTGAGTGTGTGTTAGGAAAATACCAAGCAAATACAGGTCAACCAACGTGCGTAGATTGTTCGACCGGTACTTACCAAGACGTAGTTGGACAAACATCCTGCACGGATACACCAGCTGGATTCAAAATCAATGTTGTCAGTGCTCTGAATGTTGGTATATTGCCCAATGAGTGTCAGTGTAACAACGGTGAAGCAGTCACGACTGCAGCCGACTATACATCTGGCAGTACGTTACCAATCTGTAAGGATGAAACCGACCAACACTGCGCCACATGCACGTACGAATATGGTAAATATAGTTTCGGTGATGGAGCCTACAATCACATATGTTACGATTGTACATTATTTATTTCTGGATTATTTCAAGGAGTTAATACGTCCACCGCTAACGCAGTTGACCAAAGCAGCAGTGTCTGTGCCGTCAAAAGTTGTCCTGTAGGACAAGGATATCCCATCATCGATGACTCGTCACTGCACACTGACGTTCAAGAATTCCAACAATTTATAGATGCTGTCAACGCATCATTGCGTTTGACACCCTCAGTTGAATTTGGTGTTAATTACATTTGTTCAAACTGTGCTGCAGGGACCTTTTCAGATAGTGATAGTGTCGGCCAATGTACAGTTTGTCCTGCAGGAAAATTCAGCGCTACTCCAGGTGCAACTGCATGTGGCCAACACAGTGCTGTATGTGTAGCAGGCTCATACCAGTCGGTAGCACCAACACCATCTAATGATAGAACCTGCGTCATATGTGGAGCAGGCACATACGCAGCCACAACATCAGCGACGCAATGTTCAACATGTCCATCTGGAAGTTACTGTGATGATGAGAGTACTGCGCCTGAGTTGTGCACAGCAGGCACTAGTAGTGATAGTGGTATGACAGACGATGACGCTGATTCATCAACTGTATGCACTGCTTGTGGCGATGGTAAACGCTCGCCTACATTAAGATGGGGACCGTGTATTGATAATACCTGTGGTGGAACACCAGCAGCACCAGACTACGGTACTGTGTTGATAAACAACGGTAATAATTGGGGTAGTAGGGCATCATTTACTTGTAATACTGGTTACACACTCTCGTTCTCCACCGACTTGATATGTCAAGCTCGATACACCAACGGTAATTGGCCAAGCGCAACACCGCAATGTTTCCCTAATACGTGTGGTGCGATTACCAATGGCGGTTCAGATAATGATGCGTATACTTCCAGTTGTTCCGATATTGCCAGTGGCTCTGATTGTACATTGTCTTGTTCGGCTACCGGTTACTCTGGTTCTGAAGCTCAAAGATGTACTACTGGTGCGTATGCTACTCTTGTTGCACCAACATGTACTGCCGATGCGTGTGGTAACATTGCCGCTGGTGGTGCTGCCAATCAAGCGTATACTTCAAGTTGTTCTGCTTCCGATGTTGACAGTGGCGCTGATTGTACATTGACTTGTTCGGCTACCGGTTACTCTGGTTCTGAAGCTCAAAGATGTACTGCTGGTGCGTATGCTACTCTTGTAGTACCAACATGTGCAGCCGATGCCTGTACTGATAATACTGCAAATGGAGGTACTGGTAATAATGCTTATACAACTGATTGTACGGGTACCGATGTTGTCAGTGGCGCTGCTTGTACATTAACGTGTTCTGCTACCGGTTACTCTGGAACCAGTACTCGACTGTGTACTGCTGGCACGTATGCGGCTGTTGTTGCACCAATATGTGCAGCCGATGCCTGTACTGATAATACTGC
>Ga0307997_10000364_pt1 | contig 20742 bp, 25 predicted proteins | sample Davwhametageno36_FD_203165 | JGI IMG/M metagenome (GOLD analysis project Ga0307997, IMG submission 203165) | Marine microbial communities from Davis Island wharf, Antarctic Ocean - #36 | ecosystem: Environmental > Aquatic > Marine > Unclassified | place: Antarctic Ocean: Davis Island wharf... | reverse complement strand
TCAACATTTCCGCCGTTAGTAGAATTATGTAAATCCAATAGAGGGGAGTTAGCGGCTAGGGCATCTGTGATTTTTAAGAATCCAGTCAACGTACCGCCTGCTAAAGGCAAATGCCCTAACTGAGAATAGGTGTACGCAGTGTTCCAGTTGGTAGAGTTGTTTGTAAACGGCAAAGTGTAGTTGTTAGCGTTAGCTGCAATACCGTTTAACTTTGTATGGTCAGCAGAAGTAAAGTTAATCTGAGTAAGGCCACCATCACCAACCGAGTAAGTAGTGTTGGTGTCAGTTGTAACGTAGCCTGCGCCATTTGTCAGTTGATTGTTGTTGGTCACATTTGTTGCGCCACTAGCTATGGCGTTTAACTTTGTATGGTCAGAATCGGTGAAAACATTAGAATCTGATGCGGCTTCGACAGCCGCTCGAATCTCTGCGTTGCTTTGATCAGCGGTTGCAGAGGCTTCAATGCCATCGACCTTAGAACCCTGCGCCGCAGTAGCATACGCACTTGCCGCTGTCGTAGCCGCAGTACCAAGGCCAAGGTTCGTCCTGGCTGTGCCTGCGTTATTGAGGTCAGATAAATTACTCGTCGCCAATAGCGCACCAGAGAGCGAAGCATATGCATTCAACCACTGGCTACCATCATAGACTTTCATTGCGTCTGTATCTGTGTCGAAATACAGCATTCCAGAAGCCAGTGAATCACCATCGTTATCGACCGTAGGCGCACTTCCAGACTTACTGCCTAAGTATCTGTCATCAAAGCTGTCTAAAGCCGCAAGAGCAGCATCTTTAGCGGCTACCGATGCAACTTTACTAGACTCACTCGCAGTCGCTGAAGTAGCAGCTTGCGAAGCTTTCGTGGTCGCGGTTCCTGCGGAGGTACTTGCTTCAGATGCTTTCGTTGTTGCAGTTTGTGCGCTTGCTGAAGAATTATTCTGAGCAGTTACGGCGGCATTCTTTGCTACAACGCTTGCATCTTTAGCCGCAACGGACAATACTTTAGCTGCAACACTTTCATTTTTCGCAACTACCGATGCATCTTTAGCAACCACGGAAGCGGCCCTAGCTGTCTCTGAGTCACCCGACTTTGTAGCGGCTGTTGAAGCGGAGGTACTCGCCTCAGATGCCTTTGTCGTGGATGTGGCTTTTGAGGCTTCGGACGCTGTCGCAGAGTTGGCACTTGCTGTCGCAGAGTTGGCAGAAGCTGTGGCCGAGTTGGAAGACGCTGTGGCAGAGTTGGCACTATTTGTTTCTGCGGTTTCTGCGGCTCCCTTCGCAACCACCGATGCATTCTTTGATGATAAAGCCTGTGAAGCGGATTGAGCGGCGGCAGACGCGTTATTGGAAACCGACGATTCAGATGCAGCCGAATTTGTGGCCGACGTTGCCGAATTTGTGGCCGACGTTGCCGCATTAGATTCAGACGTTGCCGCATTAGATTCTGACGTTGCCGCCGCGCTTTTAGATGTTAGGGCATCGGCTGTGTAGGCATCGGTTGTGGTTTGGTCGGGCGACCCCTGGTAAAAACCGCCGGCTGTGTCCGTCTGCGTGACTGCATCTTCTGAGATTGTTGATTCTGTCGCGTCAGTAGACCCAACGACCGTGTCTGTCGGATTGTCACCAAAAAAACCACTCATATTAGTACCCGCTGTTTACTTGAGATGTTGATCCAGAAACTTCGGAGTCACGCGCATGTTTAACTAATCTTCCAAATGCCTGTTGGTAGCCTATCTCCCACTTTTGGGAATCTGAGCCTAAGAAGTTAGCGGCCTCCACTAGAGCGCCGTATAGGTAAAGTTCAGGCGCCAGAGAAAGCATCACGTTTGTCGTGTCTGTACTACTTAGACGTCCCGCGTCGTAGTAATAAATCATTCGCAACTCATCTGAATCTAAAACGGTAGGCGTTGGGAAAAACTTCAGGCGATATGTTTCTCTAGCGAAAAAAGTGGGATTGCCGGAGGCGCTAACGTATCCGTACAGATCGATTAACGATATTCGATCTAGCGGTACATAATTCCAAAATATATCTTTAATTTCCAGAAAGTCACTAGGCAGCGTTGCGTAGCCGTCAGAACTAAGTGTTAATAAAACTGTTTTTTCATTTGTTGGAACACGAACTTCGTGAAATATTCTGTTTTCAGCAAGCTCAATAAAATCTGGTATTTCAGTTGCTAGGTCTGTTCGATTTAACCAATTAGCAATTGAGGCTTTGAGGCCGTCATAGGTTGTCATGCTCATAACCGGCCACCGCCAGTTCTCAAATAAGCCCACTCTGGCGAGTTAAGCTTTTTCTTAATTCTTTTTATATCTTCGCGGTTAGGGGCCATAACATTTATGCCCTCTTTCATCCACTCAAGAACTATAACGCTAGGAATTGATGCGACTTTTTGCGTATCAGCCATCCGAACACCCTCTGCCCTTATTCGTTCCTGCCGATTCTGTTCAAGAATTCCGCTCACATCTTGCGAGTGTGAAATAGTCACCTTGTCATCAGTGGAGTGGTGAAGGTGGGGATTTAGTTCGTCAGACATCGTGTTCGCCTATCTTTAATAAGTGTTGTAATTGAGCAACCCCCCGAAGAGGGTTGCCCGTTTTCTTACAAGTTACGCGGTTAGTGCTGAAATAAGACCCGACGCCTTGGGCGCTTGACACACAAGAGTCTGCTCAGTGAGCATTTGTCGCTTCTGAGAATCACCGACGAGGGCCAAAGTTGTAGTAGCCATCGGACGCAAAACTGCACGACTCCAGTACTCTGTATCGAGTACCAAACAAGTATTTGCAGCCATGAATCTGTTAACAAGAAAAGAAATCTCACCAAATGGGCTGACGTAAATATTCACCGCATTTGTGATTTTCGTACCAGTGCTAAAGTCTCGGTTACGGCCAGATGACGCAGCAAAACCTGCAACAACAAGAGAGTGCGACGGTGTTACTTGAACTTGGTTCGGCTCACCGCCTGCCGCATATACCTTTTGCAAAACATCTAAAAGCAGTGTCTCGGTAAATGTTCGGTTAGAACCGGCAGTGTTGGTGGTGCTTGAATCGATCTGGTTCTGAGCCGATGTTAACTGACGAGCAGTTGAAGCATTACCGGCAGTACCGGCTTGCAACGCGCCGACGAACGAGTGTTCGATGTCTCGCAAAATCTCTTTGCCTTTCATCGCGATAGCTCGTTGAATCTCAGAACTTCGACCGTACTGCTCGGCGGCTTCTGCGGTTCCAGAAGTCTGCACAACCTTATCAAATATCTGAGTGTGGTTTGTGTGCATAGTGGTTTGATCGATTGAGGACGCGCCTGCGTCAGCACCTTCGACCTTTGCATTTGCAACTGGCGCAGCCAATTCTTCGGATTGCCATTGGTGTAAGGTTTGCGTTGCTTTGCTCGATCCTATTGAAGAGGTGAACGGAACGGAGGTCGGCGAGATCGAGTAAATAATGTCCTCGACATCAAGTTTGGCGCCCACGACGTTAAACGTCTTATATGTATTTGCAATTGTAGCCATGATAATTTTCCTATGATGTTAGATTCATGAGGGCTGCGACGGCGTCATCCATTGAACCACTAGCTTTAAGGCGTTCTTTCGATTTACGAATGTTTTCCTTTTTACCGAGGTTTTTCGGTTGTGCCTTCTTGCCCGACAAAGTTTTTTGGGGAGTCGCTTTTACTTTCTTTTGCGTCTCGATTTTTGCCCGGTCGTACTGCATCGCTTTATACAAAGCCGTAATTGTGCGGTGATCATGCACCTCATTAAATTCTTCAGAGGTTACGCCCAACTCTTTCGCATACTCACCAATTGAGTAATAGATGTCGTTGTTCCAATTTGGGATTGTTGATTTCAAAATAGTCAGGCTTTCTTTGGCATTTTCTTTCATTACCGCCTGGTGCTGATCTTGAGATCGCTTTTGATGCTCATCCGATTTAGACCTGATCAAGTCATAGGTCTGCTTCGTTTGATCGTAAGCAGATTTTGCTTGCCTGTACTGCTCCGGGTTTTCTATCGCGGCCTGCTCCCAGTTCACATTTTCAAAACGTGATAGGTCAGCGCCTGCGGTAGTAAGAAGTGCTTGCAAGTTCGATTCGTAATTCCGCGTTTGATCATCTGCGGCTTTACGCTGTTCGGCAACAGCCTGCGTCTTCTTCGTGTAATCGCTTTGTCGCAAATAACCGAGTTTAATCTCTTCGACTGAAACGGATTCGCCGTCAATCTCGATATTACCTTCTGTTATAAATTCAGGAATGGCTTCTTCTTCGTCTTCAGATTCCTCGGTTGGGTCTTCGACCTCCTCGGATTCTTCGGATTCATCTTCGCTATCCTGCAACTCCTCGATTACTTCGTCTGTGGTTTCTTCAACCACCTCTTCGTCAACATCCTTAGGGGCTTCGGTTTGTTCCGAATCGGACTCCATTGCCGCCGTTAATCTTGCGATGATATCGTTACTATCTGGTTCTGCGGAGGTCGATACTTCGATTTGCTCGTCTGACATCAGATATATTCTCCTATTTTACACAACTTGTTCGTGTGTATCCACTTCATGGTTGTTTATCAACCCGACAAATTGTTGTACAAACATTTGTCCCGCTTTGTACATCGCGTACAGCCTTTCACGTTCATCTTTGGCGTCCAAAGGTGTTGAGAGGATTTGCGTCATAATCTGACTGTTCATCTCTTCAAAACATTTATTGAACACTTCGGAATTTAGCATAGCTTTTGCAGCCTGTGCAGTAGTCGCTGTATCACTTAAATCTAGTTCATTTGTCATTGTCACTCCACTTCAGTGGTTGGTGCTATTTTCATTGAAGCCATTCGCCCCCGTGTTGGCGGGCGTGGCAGTGTGGTGTCTTTATCTAGCTTTCCATCTTTCCATCTTTGAAACTCGTCGTATGCTTGCTTTATAGGCTTCTTCTTACCCGTTTTCTGTTCTTGCGCTTTTTTAATAAATAACTCAATCGCTTCAATACTCATTATCCGATGCTCACATTGCGTTTTTGTTCAGATTCTAGTTGAAGTTCGGCTTCTTCCATTTCTATTGAGTGGTTCTGTTTCTCAACATCCATCATAAGTCTGGCCTCTTTCTCTTCTTGCGAATGCTCCATCTCAGTCATTGCTACGAGCATTTTATTCTGCTCTTTCATCGCGTCGAGTTCTAACTGCCCCTCAAGGACAGCAACCTGACGTGCGGTCATACCCGCGTTAAACTTCTCTATCTCAGACTGCTTCGCTTGCGATTCACTCTGCTGCTCTTGCATCTGTTGCTGCTGTTGCTGAAACTCAGGACTGTTAGGATTAAACAAAAACCCATCGGCAGACTTGATATTCAAAAGCTCAAAGGCTCTACTCAGCATGGCGTGACGCTGTGGGGGGCCGTACATGCCTCCGAGGTTTGGGTCTTGCGGATTCATTGTGAATTGCTGATCAAGCGACAAAAGCAACTGCGCTTCTTTCGCCTGCTCGTCGGGCGTCAGGGCCACGGCGACCGTCATTTCCGTTCTATCTTTGAGCAGTTGCGGGTCAATGTTTACAAACTGACCATCCAACTGCACAAGCTTCTCTTGCTTCTCGCTCTCAACCGCAATCCGATAAATATCATGCATCAGAGGCGCTAAAAAGTTCTGAGCGAAGTGACGTGCCATCACCATTATTCTACGGTTGGACGCGCTCATAAACTGGGTTATTAGGTCGCTAGAGTTCTGCTTACTGACAACAGTGCTGTCCATGCCGCGGGCCATGCGGCTCATACCTGACCGAGACTCCTTTTCAACTTCAAGATTTTCTATCGCTTGGAACACGGTGCCTGACAAGTTCGGCATCGGTAGCGGGCGAACGACACTTTCAGGGTTGGGGCTGTTCACATCAATCACGGCACCCACTTTATTATCTAGGAGGTCGCGAGGATTCTTAACCAAAGACAAGTTCGCGATAAAGCGTGAGGTGTTAGTCATAAAGGTGTGATCAACCACGCCACGCTTCAAGCTGCTCTGCGTCTTCTGGATATCAAACAACACGTCAGCAAGGCTCATACCGTGGAATCGGTGCGACAGAGGGAAAGGCGTAAAATATCGGAACGGCTTTTCCGATACGATCTCGACATCGAGTAACACGGTACGGCTGTGAAAGCATTTCAGAAATACGCACTTCTTCAGATCATCGCGGTACTTCTTAATGTAAGACTCATAAACAGTAACGTACTCCCGGTCATTGTCTGAATCAAAATGCGACTTCACAGACGAGCCATCGACCGAGTCTCGGCCATCGCCACCGTCGTTGTGGGAGTCACGATCTTCATCAAGCTTCGCAACGATATCCTCGTCATAACCTTCGCTCAACAACTCACCGCGTGTGCGCGTTGAGCGGTGCGAACAGAAATCGGCATCGTTCTCATCGGTGGCGCGTGGTGTAATGAGAAAATCTTCAGGCTGAATGACTTCAATGACAACGCGTGACTTGTCGATCTTGCGCACAAGCTCGCCAGTATAGAACTTCAGCTCTATGTCGAAGACCTGTCCTGTTTGCGGGTCTTGAGTCTGTTGCATCTGGATGTCTTCATCAATTTCCATGATGGTGACAGCGTCATCGGCGCCGAGCATGTTGAAGCTTGCTTCATCCAAGCCTTCAAAAGTCTCCTCTTCATACTGGTAGTCGTTTTTATAGTACCTTTTCACGATCCCCGTTTTAGCTATCAGCGCGTCATGGATCACATCGTGCAGAATTTTATGGCCGTTGTTCTCTCTGTAAAATATGAAGTTTGTTAGTGCCGTTGCCATCTTAGCCGGAACAAAGTCCTCGGCGCCCTGTGCTTCAAACTTGCACACGTTGCGGTCAGCGGTGAAGCAATCGAGCAACATAGACTTGATCGACTCTACACCGTCAAATACGTCCATCGAAACATGCTGTGATCTGCCAGTGCGCTCATTCCCCATCGGCTGACCGTAGTAATATTTGTAGCCTTTATCGCGCTGTTCACCGATCTCGCTCTCAGCGTATGAATCGGCGGCGTTAATGTTGTTCTCAAGCGAGGTTAGTAATTCTTTCTCATCTATCTCAGAAGCTATATTCATGTGTCGTATACCCTGATTTGCCGGTTGTCATTTTATTTCGCTCGACTTCATTTTGGCCGTAGCGCGTTACTGTAATGGCCGCGTAGCGCGTTGCGTCCATCAGGTCGTCAAACTCTTTATGGATCTTGCCTTTCTTGCGGTGATACCGCCTAAACTCTTCAAACCAAGGGATGCAGTTACTGAAAACTCTGAGCCTTCCCGTTCTGAACCGCTCAAGCATTTCCATCAGCCCCGGTTCAACGTAGTTTGTGCCGTCGGGGTTACTAAATTTACCGATCATCAAGACACCGTTTTCCATGTACATCTCTGCGAGTGTCTTACCAGAACCTTTTTCGGTGTTGTCGCCATCGTGCGGATAAATTACTGGGATATCTTTACCGCGACTTTTTATGACCGCAGAATGGATGGCCGGAATCTCGCCTTCCTTTTTATATATGTCGTAAACATAAATCGTGTCGTTGTCGGCGTTGTACGCAGTCCAGACGCAGGTCGTGGGGTGGGTGATTCCAAAGTCAACGGCGGCGAGTTTCTTGTAATGGGGCGGTATCTCGAATGGATCACATTTAACGGCCTCTTCTGAAATTGGAAACACCATGCCTTCGCCAAGTACCGGGATACCTTTCGACCGCATATCTCTCTGGTACTCAGGTATTGCAGCCAGGAGCTGCTTTTTAGTCTCATCGGTGATGTGGGGTGCGTCGTTCCAGGTTACGTTTTGAAGGTACTGACCTGGATTGGCGTTATCCATAAACTGAGACACCAACTCAGTCATACCATTTTCGGGGGTCAAAGTACCGACGAGGTAGCCGCCCTTCCCATCGTTGCCAGTGGCAGTCCGTGTTAAGCATTGCGGATAAATGGTAGGGTCGGTCGGCTCCTCGTCGATCCAGATATAGTCCTGCGAACTACCCATTAGGACATGCTGCCCCTGGGTATAGGACTTAAAACTTACAAGGCTTGTATTGCCAGATGTGTGGCGAACCGCCACATCCCTTGGTAGCCGTGGCGTCCCCATTGCGGGGGTTACTTGAAATATAAGCCTTTGCGGTATGAGGCCCGTAGCGTCGAACTTACCTTCACCAAGGTACATACCCATTAACTCTTTGACGATTACGTCTCTGAGCTGCTCACCGGATACACCCAGACACCAGATTTTAGTCGGTCGGGTGAATCTTATTCCCTCCCACCACTTTGGATATAAGCCTGTGAGGTGGTATGCAACCTCTGCTGCTTGTGACGCAGTTTTGCCTACACGGTTAGCCGCCATTAGCATTCTTTGCTTGTTATCTTTGCCGGCTTTATAAAAGTCGAACTGCCAACCGTAGGGACTCCAGTAGGCTAAACGGTTTTGCGCTTTGTGAACCTTCACCACTCGGATGGCTTCCGCTAATTTCTCTGCCTTATTTTTCTGGGCCGCTGTGAGAGACTTCGCCTCTTTTTTTGGAGCCGCTTTTTTTGAAGTGTTATTCGTCATTAAAGCCGCCCTATGTGTAACGAGATATGTGGGGGCGTACTGCCCCAGTCAGATACCTCGATTTTGCGAAGCGAGCTCAAAACCGGCGCCCCTGGCAGCTTTTGGGGCTCAGATGCGACCAGAAATGTACCACAGGGCTATAAGTCATTGATTTACATACATATCTAAACCATTCCATATAGTCTGGGCTACAAATCATCAACGTCAACGCCTGCGTCTTTGAGGGACTGCAGAGCAGCATCGATGTCATGCGTGATCGCTACATCACCGCTTATGTTAGCGTCTACTTCGGTCTTATCCCGCCATCCTCCTCGATTCTTCAGGAAGAATATCTGCGCTGATGTGTTGGGCTTGTCGCCCGTTGCGCCCACGAACAGCGCGTTCGTCACGTCAGAGACGCCACGTTGCTTACCCGCCTTTAATGTAGTGCAGAATGTTTGATCAGTTCGCTTGCGACTGTTCAATGTTGACAGCGATATGCCAAGGCTTGTAGCTATCTGTTCCTCAGTCAGCCCTATCTTTGCTAGGTCGTAGAGCTTTTCGTAATCTATAACTATCGTGTTTGCCAACCCGGTAACTCCTATCAAATGCACAATGAGGCGCATTATACCGCAGATACAACTGGGTGTTGAGTATCCCCTGTCGGGTTGACAGAATCTGATGACAAGTGCTGTGATCTTTTCCAGTTGGAAATTATCTTTTCCAGTTGGAAATTATATTTACCAGGTGGGGATACGATTCATATAATGTACATTCACGACAGAATGCATACTACAGTGTACAACTCAGGCTCAAATTCACACCGAATCGGGCTACAACCCGCATAGGCTCTCACTTCTTCGCCTCAACTACTCAGGGAACTCACCCTCGCTCAGGGGCGAAAAAGCACCCTGAGTTGGCTGCAGGCCACGTCACCACTGGGATACAGCCGACCCACTCAGGGAACTCACCCTAAAACGTAAAAAACCAGTAGGATTTAAATAAGGGGCCATATGCACACGCACAGGCTCATATAGCCTGTATATATTATTATTTCTATTAAAGTTAAAGTACCCTGAGTACCCTGAGTACCCTGAGTCAGCCCAGTGGTGGCGCGGGGTTTACCCACTCAGGGAACTTTTGCGCCCCTGAGTTCCCTGAGTGGTTAATCCATCAATTCATCCAATCCGATACCAAATATCATTGTTACAACGTAAACACACCAAAAAACCATCATCTCCGAAAACCTCACCTGTTATTAAGTCCGCATTATAAAGTATATAAAATAGCTTTCTAATGCTATTAGGTTATATAGGTAATGCTTCAAGGCGTATGTGGGTACAGTTATTGGCGCATATAAATGTAACAGATGGACAGTTATTGGCGCATAAAAAAGCCCACCGAAGTGGGCAAAGGTACTGCGGGGGAAATCAGTCTTACTCAAATTCTTCTAACTGGTTCTGGAGATATTCAGCTTTAAGCATGTCGATACTGCCTAACATCGAGAGCGGCGATTGCGTAGTGAACCATGTGTTGATAACGTCTCCTTCATCTGTGACTGCAACAGCCGCAAAGCTTTTAGCTTTGTGGTACTGCATGATCTCCAGAAAGTGGTCAAGCGTTAGCAACATTTCAGGATCAATGCCCTTCTCTTCTGCCGCTAAAGCCTTAACCGCTTGGAGCATCACAACCTTGTCTTTCAACATCCTCTGGAACCTCAATCGCGGGGTGGGCTTTAATGAGACGCGCCCAGTTCGCTAACATCTCAGTGTCTTCTTTTGTTTCGCGACCACAAATCTGTCGCTCTTTAGCGTCATAAATAAAATCAGAATCAACACTCATATCGCATTCTCCAAATAGTACACAAAACCATACGCTCCGAAGATCATCGTCAGAATGATCAGAAGCGCCACTACCTCTTGTAAAAGACTCATAAATCACCTCTTTGTTGAGTATACATTATTATGTTGTTTACAAACGTATCCGTTTACTGCATCGGACGCACGACAACGCCATCCGATGGTTATCATGCCCGCACTTGCAGTATGCAAATCGATTCGGTGGTGCGTCTGGCGCGTTGTACTTGCTTACCGTCCGCACCCGCCTACCGCTCACAAGCATCATGTCTCTCGTCGTTAAGATCATTTTGTTTCCCCTGGTCATTGCCCCCGAAGGGGCTGATAGATTACGAGTTTAGCCACTCGTCATAGGTTTTTAACGGTTTACCACTAATGAAGTCGTTACCGCTACCATCGTTGGCGCAAGATAGATAAATTTGATACTCGCTGTCATTGCTTCCGCGAGCCTGGGTTTGCCAAAATTGGTTATGCTCAAGTTCCATTTTGTTTCCCCTTAAATGCCCCCGAAGGGGCGGTTAGATTAAATTGTTTTTATTGAAACTTCGTATTGCATTTTTTCCAATCTTTCAGCTAATCCAAACGCTTTACTGCAAGTAAGAGATGGTGATTCTGTGTAACTTTCTACATCGGTACAACCAAATTCTGCCATTTCCAAACGCTCTTCGGCACTAGGTCTGTAAATTACTTGGTGATTTTTACGGTTGCCAGTGTGACCGTGACGTTTTGCATCTTGTGAAGTGTTTCTGCCTGTTCCTGCCATTTTGTTTCCCCTCGTTGATTGAAGGTTTATTATACAACCTATTGTTGTCACATACAACATATAGTTGACTATTCAGACGTTAAAAAGTAGCTTCCACGCATTTTTACAGGGCAGACTCTTTCGCGATCAAATATTGTTTTGCACCGCCGACGCTAAAAGCCGTTCCCTCGATATTTATAACTTTTTGCGGTACAGAGGTACTGCCCAACGGGTGGTGCCTACGGTGGTCGCCGGAGCTACTGCCAATAATAGACGCCTCAAGCCCTAACGCTTTGGCTCGATCTAACAGTAGCAATGACGCTTTTGGTGATTGGTTTAGTGTTTGTGCCATGATTGTAACCTTATCTCAGTAATTGAAGCTTTAGGATACACACAAGCAGGAGAATGTACAACATATAGTTGACTATTCAGACGTTAAAAAACTCATCGACTTCACCACCGCACCGCTCACACGTCAAATTAACCAGGATACGTTCAACTTTTTGGTCGCCAAATGGCTCGTAGTTGATCTCTTCATCAACAATAACTGCGTCCTCTTCGATCCAACCGCAACGCTCACATTTATGATTTGTGACGCCATCATCTTCGGACTTCTCGCCGAACACGGCGTCCCAATTGCTCCAAAACTCGGCCTTTGTTGGCCGTTGAGTGCTGCCCTTTCCCATGATTTACTCCTTATCCCAGTTCGCCGGATCAAATGGGTCGTCGTCTATGGCGCCCGCGTCTATATCCGACCAGTTGATTTGAAGGTTGTTGACGCTGTCGAAGATGAAGCGCGAAGCCTCTAGCGTGTTCACCGTGATGTGTCGCGCCCTCACGCCTGCTATTTCTCGCTGAACCGGGCTATGGAAAAGCGCGTCATAGTCTTTTAACTGCTTCCAAAATGTGTTCTCCTTTATCGGCTGTTGGAATCGGTTGTCACGCAGAGTCGATGCGTATATCGCGTATATCTCAGACTTCTGGGCCGCACCACCGAACTGCACAACATTCCCACCGACGGACGCCTGCCTCATCTCACCGCTCTGCAGACAGTTCAACAGCCACTCATTCACGTTGTTCAGCGCCTCTAACTTCTGATCTTGGAGGGCCATCGTCTGTGGCACTAGCCGTAAATTTAAATTCGTCAGATCGAAGTTTCGCAGGTAATGAAGCAATGCCGCCGAACCCCCACCTTTATACCATCGGTCAAGCCCGTCGAAATACAAGCTGTCTTGCTGTCGGGAGTTACCGACATCGAAGACCGCAAAGCGTCGCTCATCTAAGCTCGCAGGCACAACGAATGACTCGTTCGATGTGAAAAGTACGCGGGTGTAGTTTGGCGCCGAGTAAGAGTCCACGCCCTTACGCTCTATCTGGATTCTGTCATTAGTCAGAAGGTCTTTCAAAGCGCCCTCGCTCGACTTCGCACCTGCCCAGTAAGCCTCGTCTGCTTGAAGTAGTAGCGTAGATTCTAAGTGCCTGTTGAAGTTACCCGTCACAGCCTCGGCCCGCGACACGATCATATGATGTGCTGCAAACAGGTGTCCGAGAAGTTCGCCGAACATCGTTTTCCCCGTCCCCTTCCCGCCTCTCAGCACTAGCCCGACACCGACTTTAGTCATTGGCTTCTGAATAATCTGAGCCGCCCAACCTATGATGTAATTCGCGTGGGTGGCGTTACCGTCTGCGATCACGTTCGTGACGAAATCTAACCAGGGGGCCACGTCGCCCTCTCTGGCTTCAACCGACCAACCACGCCAGAGGTTATACCTATCTAGCGTCTCAATATCGGGCGCGAATGTTAAGCCTGCGGCATACGTTCGGCGGTCGGGAGCCTCAAGCCACATATCTACCAAGTTCAACAACTTCGGCTTTTCGTCGCCCGATAGTACGCGGCAGTTCATGTGTTCTTTCTTTAAGTCATCAAGCTTATATAGCACCATATTGTCTTTATTTAAATCTTCGCGCAGTACACGCGCAGAGCCTTCCACATGCACGAATGCCCACTCCCGCAGCATCCGTGGCAACCTTTCTTCTGCAACTTGAACAGACACAACCGCTTTTTCCATCGCCTTCACAGAGGCTAACGTGACGCTGTGCTTGCCGTTCTTGCTGTCGAATGTTTCGTATCTACGCCCACATTCACCGTCTTTATGCTTGGTGCCGAGGGCCGACCACTCATCCCATATCTCTGCGCCCTCTGGGGCTCCGTCAAAGTGATGATGCAGGGCCATACCGACTTTTACCCACTCGTCGTGATGCGAGTCGGGATCGAGGGCGTCAAGCATTGACCGCAAAGCCTCATCGCTCATCTCGATCTTCGGCTTATACATTGAGAGATCATCGGGATCATGCGTCAACGCCGCAACGCCTTGCCTCGCCAACTCCCAACCCGCCTGCTCAGACGCAAGCTTTTCAAAGTAGGCGATAAAGGCTTCGGCCTGATCTTTGTTAATGGTGGGTAGATCAGCATGACTAACGTCCGCGATGCTTCGACCTTTTACCCACCGATATGGCTCCTGCGTCGTTGGATGAATGCCGAACGCCACGAACTGCTGACCGTCAGCGAGAATTTCAACCGCGTGTTTGCTACCTGCGGCATCGGCGTATTCCGCAGACCGTATTTTGCTGAAACTGCCATCGACGCGGAAGGGCAATATACATTTTGGCTTCTGACCAATCCGCACGACCGAGTCGCCGACATTCATCTTTAACCAATGCAGAAGGTCGTAGTTAATTTTTGAGTCATAACAGTCGATATCAACGGCGATAGTATTTCGGCACAACACGCCAACGCCACCATCGCTGTGACCGTTGGCAAGCCATCGATCTACGTCTTCGTGCGTAGCTCGGATGTCCTGCCACCCCGATAACATCGGAAACTTCTTACCGCGCTTCAGCGGGACTATTTCGTATCCCTTGTCGATCAACGAGTGACCAAATTGCTTTAAAAACATGCTTACCTCGACTTTTTAATTCTGTACATTTGCACGTCTGCTGACGCGCTAATTAAAGCGCAACCCGCGTAATTTAAACCGCGCTCAAAGGCTAAGAGTATTTTTAGTCTAAGTGAATTAAGAGTTTCTCGAAGTTGCATAGATCACCTCGTTGGAGTTTTCAAACTCGGAAACGATATCGGGACAAAGCTCTCTCCACCCAACGTAACCACCCGTGATTAGCTCCATTTGAAGCGCCCGATGCGCGGGGACGATACCCGACTGGCGCCATTTCGATAACGCCTGCTTGCTAACATCTAAGCGTCTTGCAAGCGCGTTACAGTTTTTCAGTTCCGCGACTGCGACGACCGAATCAATAGCCGCCTTTACCGCCGGTGCGTGTTCACTGATATATATCATTTTGCTTCCTTTTGTTGTCATTGATAAATTATTTGCTATTCATTGGTTGACACAATATCGCATAGTTATATTATGTCAACAACAGAAAGGTGTAATTAAAAGGAAAAGTTTATGCAACACGCAATGCTCGGAGCCTCTAAAGCTCATCGGTGGATGAACTGCCCCGCGTCAATAATGCTAGAAGCTACTTTCGCAGATGAAACATCATTTTTTGCAGCGGAAGGCACAGCCGCACACGCCCTAGCGGAAGAGTGCTTGCTGAAGCAGAAGCCACCCGAAACTTTCATCGGCGTCGAGTTTGAAGGCTTTGTTGTTGATCAAGAGATGGCGAACCATGTCGCCACCTATGTTGACTTCTGCAACAGCCAGGATGGTGACGAGAAGCATGTTGAGCTTCGCGTGGATTATTCGCAGTGGGCGACCGGCGGCTTCGGCACAGCCGATTTCGTGACACTGCACGACGGAATCCTGCACGTTATAGATTTGAAATACGGGCAAGGATTAAAGGTAAACGCTAACCGCAACGAGCAGTTGATGCTATACGGCCTTGGCGCCGCATACGAATTTATAGATCAAGTCGATACAGTTTCAATGACAATCGTTCAACCTCGGCTCGATCACATCGACACTTACTCGATGCGGGCGAAAGACCTTTTCAAGTGGGCCGACGAGGTGGTCAAGCCCGCCGCGCTGTTAACCATGCGCCCCGACCCTGCCTTTAATCCGAGCAAAAAAGCATGTCACTTTTGCAAAGCCAAGCCGACTTGCCGCGCACTGGCAAAACACAACTATGATTTAACGCTAGGTTCTTTCGACAACCTCGAAGAGCCGCTGTTAGTGCAAGTACCGCACACGATAAATATCGAAGAGTTATCGAACCTACTGCCAAAAATGGACGCGCTGATCGGATGGGCGCAGGGCGTTCAGAAACACGCGCACAAGCTCCTGCTCGACGGCGGCATTCTACCGAATTACAAACTAGTTGCGGGTCGAGGGCAACGCAAATGGATTGACGCTGATGTCGCTCAAGAGCAACTTATTCAGATGTGCGGTGATGAAGCACTCACATCGAAACTCATTTCGCCGACTCAAGCTGAAAAGCTGCTTGGGAAAGCGCGATACGACGAGATCGCTGATCTCATCTTCAAACCCGAAGGAAGACCAAGTTTGGCGCCGGACACCGACCCACGTCCTGCAATCGCGCCCGACGCGGCTGACCATTTTAGTGACATAACGTAAATTCCAAATAGGTAAAATTCAATGAGTGTAATAACCCTTAAAAACGTAAGACTATCTTTCCCTAACATCTGGACAGCGAAAGCTTTCAACGAAGGCCAACCTGCAAAGTTTAATGCTAACTTTTTGTTAGACCGGGATAGCGACAAAGACCAGATTGATGCGCTGCGAAAAGCAATTAAGCAGGCCGCAACGGTTCATTTCAACGGCGAGATTCCGAAGAACATAAAGCAGTTTCTTGGCGATGGGTCTGACAAAGCATATGACGGATACGAAAACGCGATGTTTGTCAGCGCGTCTGGCAAGAATCGTCCTACGATTATTGACCGAGATCGAACACCCTTGGTGGAAGAAGACGGTAAGTTGTTCGCGGGATGCTATGTTAACGCGGCGATCTCGATTTGGATCATGGATAACAAGTGGGGCAAACGAGTTAACGCAAATCTCGTTGCGATTCAGTACGTCAAAGACGGCGAGGCGTTTGGATCGGGTGCAGTAAAAGCCGATGCCATTTTTGATGACATTTCGGCTGAGTCTCTGGCTGACGCGGAAACTGATGATTTTCTTAGCTAAACAAATACAACAGTATGTTGTAATTATGCAAGGGGCTTCATGTGAAGCCTCATTGCAGGAGATCACATGAAAGCATCTTTGTCTTACCCTTACATCGGAACTCGATTTGAGTCTCTGAGCAACACGGTTGTCGTCGTGAAAGATATAGCTGAACTGGCAGATATTCCTTATGACCTTCTGAAAAATCGGATGGGAATGAAGCGTAATCGTGCTAGGGGTTTGGTCAGTGTTTTTATATCTGACTCCGATTTACAGCCTCGACGACATGCTTCGACAAAACGCGCAACCAGACGAGCAGAGATTGCTGATCATCAAGCTTTTGTGAATTTGTGGATGTCGAAATCAATCAGAGTAAATCCCAAAATATGAACATATCACTTGATTTTGAAACATACAGCGAATGCGATATTCGCAAAGCCGGAGCCTACGCTTACGCTGACCACTCAACCACCGAAGTTTTATGCATGGCCTGGATGTTGGACGGAGCAGAACCGGAACTGTGGACGCCGGACATGCCCGCGCCGCAAAGACTCCTAGATTTAATTGATGCCGGTGCAACGGTTTGGGCTTGGAACAGCTTCTTTGAAATGTCCATTTGGAACTTGGTTCTAAAATGGAAACCGGTTCCGATATCCCAGTGGCGCGACACTGCAGCCCTTGCAGCCGCACAAGCGTACCCACGCGCCCTCGGTAAATGTGGCGAGGCTCTCGGCCTCTCAGGGGATGACGCGAAAAGCAAACGCGGAAAGATTCTTATTCAACGATGCTGCAAACCGTATCGGGGTGAACGCGTAAAAGACTTATTTCTATACCAAGAACTTTATGATTATTGCCTACAGGACGTGGTTGCCGAGCGCGAGATACGCCTGCGGCTTCGACGCCTCACAATAAATGAAGGCCAAGTTTGGGAAGCTGATCAGCTAATAAATTGGCGCGGCGTTCGGCTTGATCGAAAGTCTATTGAGAATGGCCTTGTCATCATCGAGAGACACTCACTGATTATGAATAACCGTGTAAAGATACTCACGGAAGGTTACATCGACTCCACCGGTTCACGCGCCAAGGCTATGCAGTGGACAGCGGAGCAGGGATACCCTCTCCCAAGCTATGACAAAGCGGCCATATCGGCGGCGCTCGAAGACCCCAAATGCCCTGAGAAAATCAAAGAGTTTCTGAGCATTCGACAGTCACTCTCCCGATCATCGACAAAAAAGTATCAAGCGATGCTTGATTGCCTCGGAACCGACGGACGCGTTCACGGCTGTCTCATGTACCACGGGGCAAGCACAGGAAGATGGGCAGGCCGGCACGTCAATCCGCAAAACTTACCGCGTCCAACAATTGATGATGTTGACGCGTGTATCCAACAAATGGAGCATCGCGATCCGGCGATGATCGACGGCGAACCTATGGAGTCTTTGAGCAGTTGCCTGCGTGGGATGCTGATGGCATCCGACGGAAACCGACTAATCGTTTCGGACTACGCGTCAATCGAAGCCCGCGTTCTGGCGTGGTTAGCCGGAGACGATGCGGTCATCAAGACGTTTCATGATGGCAAAGACATTTACAAGACAACAGCCTCGCGCATGTTCAATGTTGATTATGAAAAGATTAATTACGATCAACGATTTGTTGGAAAAGTTGCGACGTTGGCGTTGGGATACCAAGGGGGCGTTCGCGCATTTCAGAAAATGTCTGAAGCATATGGCACAGAGGTGACAGAAAAAGAGGCGCTAGTTATTCGCAACGACTGGCGAGACGCTAATCACAAAATAGTTAAATTGTGGGTAGATGTTGAACGCGCTGCCCGAAACGCGATTAGTTATGACGGCCAGAAATATGAGGCGGCGATGGGTGTTTTTAAAATGGTCAAAGGCGATCTCCTTTTCAAGTTGCCGAGCGGTCGAGTTCTTAGTTTTCCAGAAGCTGTGCTTCGCCAAGGGGATCGAGGCGCGGATATTATCTATAAAGGTATGAACAACCACACCCACAGGTGGGACGAAATAAAAGGATACGGCGGCTCATTTGTTCAATCGATCACGCAAGCCGTGGCCCGCGACATTTTGGCTGAAGCTATTCTCAGACTTGAAGCTGCCAACTACCCCGTTGTACTGCACGTTCACGATGAGATCGTGGCTGATGTGCCACATGGTTTTGGGTCGCTGATGGATTTTGAAAAGTTGATGTGCGTATTGCCCGACTGGGCAACCGGATTACCAGTGGAAGCAGAAGGCTATGAATCTAAAAGATATAGGAAATAAAAATGTGGATATTACCAAAGAATTACCAACTGTCCTCTCGCTATGCAGCGGATACGCTGGCATCGAGAGAGGACTTGAGCTTGCCGGGTTTGAACATCGAACAGTCGCTTTTGTCGAAATCGAAGCCTACGCGATTGCGCGTTTGGCAAACAAGATGGAAGCAGGGGAGCTTTTACCCGCACCTATTTGGTCGAATCTTAAAACCCTGCCAGTGGAACCGTTTCGAGACAGAGTTGACCTCCTTACTGGCGGCTATCCATGTCAACCTTTCTCAGCCGCCGGAAAGCGAAAAGGAGAGGAAGACCCCCGACATCTCTGGCCTCACATCAGAGAAATCGTCAGAGCAGTTAGACCTGTTCGGTGCTTCTTTGAAAACGTCGAAGGACACATCACCCTCGGACTCAGAGAAGTCATTAGCGACCTGGAAAGCCTTGGTTATAAAACAGCGTGGGGAATATTCTCAGCGCGTGAAGTTGGCGCTCCTCACCAGAGAAAAAGAGTCTATATCTTGGCTGACTCCGAGAGTGATGGAGGTCGAGGAACCATACGATCAGTATCGAGCCAGAATGATAGCGTCAGGCAACCCCAAGAACATAGGAAAGACCAGAGCATCCAACTTAAGTATGCAAGTAAAAATGGAGCCTCCGCAGAATTGGCCGACCGCGACAGTGTTCGATGTGACGGGGGGGAGTTATCCGACAGAACTGGTGAACGGTCAGTGGAGATCGAAGCACTCCAAAGACCCGAACAGTCCTTGGTACGGAGCGAAGCTGAGAGATGCCGTGGAGACAGCGGAGAAAATGAACTGGCCGACTCCCTCGGCAAGAGATTACAAGGGGGCGAATGGTTACAAAGCAACCCTTGCAAAATTAGCGCAAGGGAAAAGAGCGCAAATGGGACAACTGCCAAATGCAGTCATGATAATCAACAAGGGCAGTGGGAAGTTGAACCCCGATTGGGTCGAGTGGTTGATGGGAGTACCAACAGAGTGGACAGACTTAGGCTCTTGGGAAACGGAGTAGTGCCGCAAACAGCCGCAAAAGCCTGGACAACCTTAAACAACCAAATTAAAGATTAAAAAAGGAAACTACAAAATGTCTATTAGATTAAATCAAGCGACACCCGCAGATTGGGATCGATTGCAAAAGCAATTCCCTGCAATTGAAGTTACTCCCAATGAAAAGACTGGATTAGAAGCGTGGTCGGTTCCCGCAGAGCAAGAAGCTGCTCAGTTGGGATCACAAGAAGGAGAAGACGCAGTAAATAACCCAACCCACTATAACAAGGGTGGCATTGAGTGTATCGAGGCGATTAAAGCGTCAATGACTGAGGAAGCATTTTGCGGGTATCTCAAGGGCAATTTGATTAAATACAGTTGGCGAATGGCGTATAAAAAGAAGCCGTTAGAAGACTTGAAAAAGGCTCAGTTCTATTTGGCACGTTGGATTATGGAAGTTGATAAAAACAATTAGAAGAGGGTGTGCCAGTGGTGGCTACAGAATCCTTTGGTGATAATTGGATCTAGCCAAAAATCAAGGAAAGCGTATAACCACCACTGTCACACTCGCGGAATATACGCTTCCTTGACACTTAAAGCAAAAAAAACAGTCAATGTTGCCGCTTTTGTTACAACTTATTGCGCTTTTGTCACACTTTAGTCGCTATCATCGTCATCGATGGTGTCAAAAACCTCCATTAGCTGGGCATTCATGCGCTCAAACGCTAACCCCTTTAGTATTAACTCAAAACGTCTAGGATAAGTCTTGCTCCAACGTATTAGACTTTGATGAGGCTCCCCCAAGGCATTAGCTGCCTCCCCCATACTTTTAAACCCTAAAGCTTTTATCTTTTCACTTGGTTTCACAGGTTAGCCTCCGCTGCTTGCCGTTTTGCTCGCTCAACTTCTATTTCACTCAAGCCTTGTGTTAGTTCTTCTGCATGTTTGATACATTCTTGCGCTTTGGCTTGGTCAGGTGCAGAGATGGCTAATTTCAGAGCAAGTACAAGCGCATCAAATTGATTAGTGGGGGCTTTGAATTCCATTAGATTTCCTCCGGTATATCACTGCGTAACTGTGATGATTCAAAGTTACACCGTGTTGATCGCTCAAAAAAGTAAAGGTCATTCTGTGAAAAAATTACTCTGCAATCTGAATTGTTGCAGTCATAACACGGCTCTTCGTGTGCAACTATGGTTGGGCCGTTATCT
>Ga0307997_10000359_pt1 | contig 20918 bp, 14 predicted proteins | sample Davwhametageno36_FD_203165 | JGI IMG/M metagenome (GOLD analysis project Ga0307997, IMG submission 203165) | Marine microbial communities from Davis Island wharf, Antarctic Ocean - #36 | ecosystem: Environmental > Aquatic > Marine > Unclassified | place: Antarctic Ocean: Davis Island wharf... | reverse complement strand
AGTCAGCATCAAGCATCGATAATGGATTTGCTGCGCGTGGACGTTCAATAGCATCTGTGCCAAAGTCGTATGGTCTAGTAGTTACAACACTCTTTCCGTTTTCAATTTGTTCTACAAAAAGTTGTATGTCATCTGTACTGCTATGTGCGCTAGTATTATAATTTAATCTAATAGTAGTTATGCCGTCAGTAATTTGTAAAAATTTAGCAAAGTCTGGATCTTCAACAACAGTATTAGTATTAATTGTTACTTCGCCGCCTGTGGCTACGGAAGTAAAGTTATATATTACCTCACTTTTAGTACTGTTAGTAATCAGCAGTATTTCGTCAATACTGTGCTTGCCTTGGAACTTAATTGAACCAACACCTTCATTTACTAATTTAGGTAACGATAATAAACCGTTTTGTATAGTGTCTACTGTATTAAACGCCAGTGTATTAATTTTAGCAGTAGGACCTGCTGTTACTGAATTTGCTACAGCACTCGAAAATGTATGTAATGATGTATCTGAACTGATGCCTACACTAACAGTTACAGTAGTACTAGTAACTGATGTAATAGTAATTGGTGCGTAATAATATGGGTCTTTGCCTTTGGTATTTGGAACACCGGTTGCTCTTGGATACGGGTGCAGTGTTGCGTTGCCGTCTAGAGCACATGTAAATGTTATGCCTGCAGGAGCAATATGAATTTCGTCTCCTACTTTAAGCGTATGACTGCCAATTGTTATTGTCATTTTTCCAGTAGTAGGAATGTATGTTGCATCAGTTGGTGTAAATTGTGCTGTTGTTTCAGTTGCAGTGCCTGATGTTGTTTGTACTACTTCAGTTTGTAAAGAAGTATAAGCTACTTGTGCTAGAATATTATTTTGAATTAATTGTCCAATCCAAAAGTGTGCAACTAATTCAGGTCCTCGAGATCCGTCAACCTGTGCAACAGTTTGATCCCAGTAATATTTAATATTATTATAAGTTTTCTCGTTACCGCCATAACGCAAATCATTTAAGTACGAGTCGAGTATATAGCCGACATCCCTTTCGCATTTTAGTACACTGGTATTTGTATAATTATAAAACGTATCTTGTGTAGCGTTTGTTACAGAACTTACCCAGACGTGTGCAGAAGTGTCAGTTGACACTCCGGCATCAACTGTAATATTTACATTTGCCGTAACTCCTGTAACTATTAATGCCTTACCAAGGAACGGAACAGCTCCAGCAGAGCTGTTCGTAAATGTTAATCCGCCAGCTGCAATAATAATTGCATCACCTATATTTAAATTGTGTGTGCCAATTGTTAATAATAATACTCCAGTAGTAGGAGTGTAAACTGCTGCTGTTGGGGTATACTGTGCTGCTGTTGCAACCCTGTTAGCTATAAATGCACTCATTTCTTTCTGTATGAAAGTTTTATTAGAGTTTATTAATCCGTAAGCATTTGGAAAACGATTATCGCTTGCCCCGATACCAGGTTTAAATACATAATTCTTTATCTGCGTCTTTGCCATGTTTTATAATCCAAATGCTATTGATAGTGATAGTGCGGTACTATCTACATATTGTTTGTTAGTTACTGCTGTATTACTACTAGGCAATGCAGCTATTATTGCTGATGTAAATACTGCTGTGCTTGGAGTTGTTGCTCCAATTACTGTGTTATTTATAGAAGTGTTAACTACTGGAACACTAGAGCCGGTTGCTGTTACTACGCCTAAAGAAGTACCGTCAATCTTTATAATGATATTATTTGCAGCTTCTAATTGCAAATCTGTAGGAGAACTAATAGATGTTATTCCAAGGCCGTCTATATTTAATGTGCCACCGACATATAAGTCTCCAGTAACGCCTAGTCCGCCTGCGACAGTAAGTGCTCCTGTGCTAGAACTAGTCGAAGCATCTGTTCCTGTTATTTGTACTGCACTAAATGCACTAGGAGGATTCGAAACATTAATAGTACCAAATATTGTGCCAGAAGCATCTGCGTAGTAAAGCGTATTAGGTGCAGTTATAGGAACTGCCCAAGCGATCCTGCCTGATGATTTACCTTGAGCAGCATTGCCGCTTGTTCCAGAATCATGTGTTAACCCTGTGCTGAAAAATGTTGTTTTATCTGCCGTGACTATATTAAATGTTATTGATGATAGTGTTATATCAATAGCTACTGTTTTTCCGCGATATACAATAATTTGAGGATTATATACTCCTAACGAATTTCTAAAATTATTAGATACTTCAGTAAATGTATAATCTGCAGGCAATTCGGGATCTGGAACTGCTGCATCTACTAAAATAATAGATTTTGCAGAGATGTTTCCCAGTTCATCGACAATGAATCCAGAACTTGTAAATCCAAATTTAGATTTAAGCGGTGAATTTAATACTGTCATTCTTAGTCTCCTGTATACTATTTATTAGATATTAAGTTATACTACTAAAGGTGTTTGTGTATGAAAATACTGTGCTGTATGAATTACTTTTGCACTTGTAAAATTAGTGCCTATTTCAGCATCTATTACAGGATTTAAAACAACATCTACATAACTATCATTAACAGTAGCAGTTACATCTAAAATATCATTAACAGTGTTATTTCTTGCATATATTACAACACTTGCTCGATCTCTGCTAGCAGTAATTAATACTTTAATAATTTCTTTATTATCAACGTCAAAGTCTGCACTTATAGTATACTCTACACTTGAAAATTCGCCCACATGCCATCTATCTAATAGTGTATTAGAGTAAACTTGTTTCCAAGGGCCGTTATGACTAGTACCTGTGGTATTTTTAAATAATAAAGTATTCTGTAGACCTTTAGTAATATATTTTGTTATGTCTAGCATCCAAATTCTCCGCTTTTAACTATTTATCTTATATAGGCGGATAAATATTTTTATGAAAGAAATAACGAAAAATACTAGTACGGCAGGATATATTAATATAGGGAACTATAGAGTATTCACTAGTGACGACACAGACGGATACGGATACTTAACTGTTCATGATGCAAATAGTTGTTTTCATCATTTTGCGCAAGGACGACAATTTTATAATGCGTTAGAATGGTGCTGTGGACCAGGATACTTTGGATTAGCTGCATTACAAACTAAGTTAACATCACATATTAGTTTTAGTGATATCAGTAGAGATGCACAACAAGTAATAACAAAAACAATTAAACAAAATAACTTACCTTGCAAATTTTATCTGTCAGATAATTTTAAACGCATACCTAAGCAAAAGTTTGATTTGATTGTTGCCAATCCCCCACACTTTAATTTTAGTTTGCCAGCGTGGGCTCAGCATGGCAATAATTTATCTGTGACAGAGCATGAACACAGAAAAATGCAGGATCTAGATTGGAAAATACATCAAAACTTTTTTGATACTGTTGGGGAATATCTCACAGATGATGGTAAAATAATGCTTATGGAAAATGTAACTGGCAGTAGGCCAGAAACCTTTCAAGACATGTTAGCTGATAATGACTTACACATAACTAATTTTAGTAACAGTACACAACACAAAGATGAAGTATACTACATTGAAGTATCTAAAATGTAGTATACTGTATCCATAACTCTATACTACACTGATTTCCAATTACCCACTGTAATTAATTTTCCGTTTTCTGGCAAATATAAATATTCAATGTCACTTTCCTGTAAGGTCCAGAGTGCATCTTCTAATGTTTCCACTAGTGGTTCCCCGCCAAGATTAAAACTAGTATTAAATATAATCGGAACTCCTGTTTCTTCTTTAAACTTTGAAATAATACTATGATAAACTGGATTGTCTTCCTTGCTTACTGTTTGAATACGACACGAGCCATCGACATGAATAATACTAGGTATTTTCTCTGCAATGCCTTCTTTACAAGATACTGCATACATCATATGCGGTGAATCGTCCATACCCCGTAAATCAAACCATTCATGCACATCTTCAACTAGAATAGATCCTGCAAACGGTCTAAAGTATTCTCTACGTTTAATTTCATTAACAAAGTCTTTGCCGTCTTCAAATGTAGGATCAAACATTAGGCTTCTGTTACCTAATGCACGTGGTCCATTCTCCGAACGTCCTTGGAACATTGCTACAATATTCTTACTACGCATTAAACTAATTACATCGTCTTCGGTAGCAGTAGTTACTATTCCGTTATATTTACTAGCAAGTGTATCAATGTATTCATCTGTATAGTTATATTGTGGACCTAAATATACTTCTCTTTCTAGACAGTCGGTTGATTGCGACTCTATATAATAATATAGTAGTGCTGCTCCAATTGCGGTGCCACCGTCGTTTGATATTGGTTCAACATATAGTTCAATACCTTCTTTTTTTAATTCATCTAAAAAGTAATAATTAGCAACACAGTTTAAAGCATATCCTCCGGAAAATACTATTTTATTTTTCCCAGTTAATTTAGCTGCTGTTCTAATTAAATCTAAAGCTTGGTATTGTGTTTGCGTTTGACAAGCATATGCTAAATCTCTACGATTATCAAATGTTGTTAAATCAGTATCGGCATCAATCTCCATTTCATGTTTAGATAATTCTTTATAATTATTTAAATTTATAATTGCGCCGTTTGGATACTTTGGAAGAGTAACGTTTTTATTAGATAATGGAAATCTAGCATCTTTATTAAATAACTCAGGTATAGTGTCATTGGGTTTACCGTATGGAAATAGTCCCATAGTCTTGCCTGCTTCAATACCTTGAAAACCACAAAACTCTGTAACAGCTTCAAATACTTTAACTATGCCAGCATTTCCTGATATTAGTTCCATATGACTACTTTGTTCGCCAAATTTTTCGCCATCAGCAGCAGGATTAAAAACTGTAGGAATAGGATCCCTTGAGGCATAGTGCTTATATACACTATTAATATTATCTGGATATGAACAATCAAATACTGATTCCACTTCCCAAACATAAGTCGATTCGGCGCCTACATTACATGCATGTACACTTCCTGCGCCATCAATTACTACTGCTGCTGCATCTTCAAATCCGCTGCGATAAAATGCACACGCTGCATGTATTTTGTGATGTTGCTTACTTAAATCTATAACTTGCGGATGATTGTGCAGGTCTTGTTTTCTATCAATTAATCCTAATTTTCTTGCGAGGCCTGTATAAACATTATCTCCGGTATAGTCTACTTTTCCGGCAGTCTCTTCAATGCTCTGTGTATGCGAAATTACAACAGCATCAACTCGATCAGTATACTCTTTTACTTTTATCATTGCTGCATACGGACCGCCGTCGTACTTGTGTCGACTTAATCTTTCTTCTTCAATAGCAAAAACAATTTTGCCATCTTTTAAAAGACACACACCTGCGTTATGTCCTCTGCTAATTCCTAAAATATATCCAGTTAACATACATTATCTCCTATTTAAGTTTTTTGTTTTTGGCTTGGGGAGATAAATTATTATTACCGCCAAGTTTATTTTTTACACTATTAATAATTGTTTTAAAATTTTCATCAGACAAGATCATATTATCTTCGTTATCTCTTTCGGAAGCAGGATCTCCTGTAATTCTATAAGGAGTGTACGTTCTTTTATCTTTAGCATTGTCAATGATAGTAAAATCTTTATTTCCAGGGTAACTAATATTTTCTGGAAATGTTGCTCCTATAACAACAGTAGCAGGTTTTCCTAGTGCATGTGCATAATGTTGTCCCATACTGTCACATCCTACAAAATAGTCAGCAGCGTTAATAGTACCCATCCATTGTAGTAGACTACAATTATCAGGTACTGCTGCTCCCATTGGTTTTTCAGTAGGGATCTTTATTTGTGTCATCATTATAACACCATAGTCTTTTGATAATTCTTCAACTATTCTAAAAATATCTTTTAACTCAAAACTTCTTCCGCTCGTGTCCCAAATAAAGTTGCCTTCAATCTTTGCACCGCTGCCGAACGGCTGAAATACTATTGTTTTTTCTTTTTGGAATTGTTGTTTAACCTGGCTAACTAAATTGTAACCATATATTTGATCGTTTTTACCTACATCAAGATTTATAGGGTTGCTTTGTGCAGTCTCATCTGACCCGTTAATTAACATATCAAATGCTTGGATTAAGTTTACTCGTTGATTAAAATATGCATTTAACCTATACGGTTCAGGACTTATAATTTCTCTATCTTTTAATATATGTTTGAATAAATCTTTGGATCCTGCTGGATACACGTTGTTTCTTAATGACGTAGAAAGAAATAATTCTGACCAAGCTTCTGCAACTATTACTACATCTGGGTCTGTATTTTCTTTATAGTATTCTAGAGCAGGAATTGCGCAAAGTACTCTGCCAGCTCCGCCGTTTATAAAAAATGCTTTTTTCATTGAAAGTCCTCTATATTGTTACTGATATTTATAGCTCAGTTAACAATATAGAGGACGAAAGTGAATACTAAATTAAGCTTATGCCCAACTTACACATATCATTCCCATGCCGCCATGGTCGCCGCCACAAGCGCCGCATCCACCGAACACTGTACTTGCAAAACCGCCAAAGCCCGGACCTTGCTGGTAGCCGTGCTGAGCCTGCTGGCAGTGGCCATGACAGGTAGAGCCATTCCACACCTTGCAACACGTCATATTTTCAAATCCAAATACTGGAGGACTTATACTGTATGTTCCGGTTTGATTGTCACTGCCGATTGTCATGCGAGGCCACATGCCGTTGACGCCGTATGCTTTAATATTACAAGCATCGTTTTTGCAATCTGTAGCCCATGTTTGACGACTAAATGCGTGACACGTGTCTATGCTGTCGGAGCCACTATCCCAACAAAAGTTGTAACCACTGCACGATTCCGGACCACAATTGCTAAAATGTGGTGGACCACAACTGCCGGATCCTAGCATCGAAGCATTTATATCTGTTCCCCAGTGGCAATAGCAACTAATTCCGCTATCTGCACATATGCATAATCCGGGTCCACTAATAAATGTTGGTGTGCCGCAGAGGCCTGGGGTATCTTGGTGGGCACAACAACAGTATGCACAACCGCCGCACAAGCAATATACATCGCCAGCAGTAACGTCCATTTGGACAACTGCATATGCACCGCTTGGTCCAAAAGGTGCGCCGCCGCAACAACAGTTTTGACTTGTTCCGCCACCTGGTCCCCATAATTGAAATTGAACATTAGTAACGCCGCCGGGCACTGTCCAGTTGCACTGCGAGCCACATCGGTAATTGCCAGAAGTATCGCAAGTTTTCATGCCGTTTGCTCTTGTTTCAACAAACGGTTTCAACGTAGCTTCCCAGTTAGTAACCATATCAGGAGAACACGCACCGCCGACGCTGCTGCCGGCGTACGGGCTACCGGTCATTGTTGCACCTTCTTCGTATGATGCTAGTGTAGTAGCCGAGCCGCCTGCACACAAAGTTAACAAATCATTATTTAATCGCAGATTTTCTTTTAGTGCTGCATAAAGGATAACGTCACTCATTTTATACTCCTACGTCTGGATCAGGCATTGCATTAAATGCAACAACTAAACTTGCTGGTATTTTGGGAACTTCAGCTACATCAAGAGTTACAAATTTCCAAGGATACGAAGTTGCTACCAATGCTTTATAAGTAGCAATTGCGGCTACAAATGTTGTTATGGTTCCTGTAACAGTATCATCAAACTCATATGCATTTGCGTATTTGTTGACATATACTAATCGCGTATCAGCAAGTACTTCATTTTCTAAAGTAGGATTTTTGTAGATATTCTCTATTATAACTCCGTCGCCACGATTATATGCTATACTAAAGTAATCATGGATTGCTGGATTAGCAATCCCAGAATAAACAGAACCATCATGCATAGTTTCGTTTGCGAATGTATGCTCAATTTCTGTGCCTTGTGAATGTAACCAATGTGCTACTGGTAGATTTGCATCTACAGTAGCGTCTACTTCTACTACAAAGTCAAGACTACCGTCTGGGATAGTAATTGGTGACCCAGACGACATACTTACATCATCTGATCTATCACTAATTAGTACATATATTGTTTCAGGTCCAACATATGTATATGTTTCTGTATTGCTATCATCCCAGGCGTTAACCCAAATTTCGTCTGGGACGTCTATTGTAAATTCTTTGTCCATCATAATTCTCCTTTAAACACTAAGTTATTTCCAAGTTACTCTTACCATGCCGGCTCGGCCTGCGTCACCGCTCCATGCAGTTGAACCGCCCATCATATGTCCGTATGTTCCGCCTGCTCCTGGATAACATCTGTAGCCGTCTGATGCTCTGCAACGACATCCACCGCAGCAACTGCCACTGGAGAAGGTCTCGCAAACGCAACTAAGTGCTTGTGCTGTATGACACGGACCAATAACTGGTGGCGCTACCATATATCCATAATGGTTACCATCAAAGCAGCCACCTCCCCATATTCCAGGTAACCCACTTACAGTGCCTGTTGATGTGCCGTGATATGTTTGTTGTGGGCTGCTGTTTTTGGTGCTGGAGCCTGAGATAAACGGAATCGCGCCACAAGATGCACACGAGTTATCAAAGCAATACCACGCTCCGCCACTTGCGCAAATACACGGTCCGCTGGCGTCCTGTGAGCTAGTTCCTCTCCAACGACATTGGCCGTAGGTGTCATGTAACGCTTTCATACCACAAGATATTCTTGCGCAGCCGCCATCAGCACAGAAGCCTGTTAGACCATTGCCAGTTGCATAAGATTGGCAGCCGGCAGTAGTATTTGAAACTGTACAGCAGGCATAGCAACAGTATGCGCACCCGCCACACAAGAGGTAGCTGTCGCCTGGCGTAACGTCAATAATTGTAGTGGCAAATGCTCCGTTTTGACCATACGGTCCTCCTGAACAGCACGTTCCATTTCCTGATCCTGCTCCTGCTCCCCATAGTTGAAATTGTGCTTGTGTAGTTCCAGCCGGAACAGTCCAAGTACAACTAGTTCCGCACCTCATGTAGCTACTACCTGTATCTGTTACACAAAGACAGCCTGTGGGACTATCTAGTAATGGAATCAAATTCCAATTGGATGACTCCCAGGGTGTTTCGGTCAGTGCAGCTAGTGCCGCCGCTGCTTGAGCATCCTGAATCGACCTTTGCATTCGTCTATTTTCTTCTAAAATTGCATTATATACTGCTGGATCTGCCATGTTAATTTCCTATTATGTTATTGATAAACTAGTAACGCGACCGCTAGTTGCATCATAGTTTACAGCTACATTTTGTGTTTTGCCGCCGCCATCAGTCTCAGTCCACGATGCAACATTCTTGTATGTATATCCGTAACTTGCTGCGCTGCCACTTTGTGTTACGTATGTTATGTTTGAGTAAACAATGTCATTAGCAGTATACGCAGTCAAGTAGCCTTCGGCATTCGAAGTTGAATCTGACTCAGAGTATTCTTTTACTAATGCGCCTGGTTGTGCTGTTTTTACAAATCTTCCCATGTTATATAATTCCCTTTATTATGCCGCTGTTTCAATACCAACAACAACTGTGCTAATATTTGCTAACGAAGAGTAAACAACAATTCGTTGTCCTGCTGAAAGAACTATTCCGGTTCTTTCAATAACATTTTTTGGGCCAACTGCTACATTATATTCAATATATTCTGCGTCTGTTGGAGTATCAAGAGATGCAAGTGCCATTCTAACATCACTCGAAAGTGTTCCGCTCCTATTACAAACGTTCACAGCAACTACTGCATACGTAGCAGCAGGGCATGTGTACACTGTTGTATTTGTTGTTGCTGCTACATCTGCAGCTCCTAATCGTCCTGTTGCCATTTTCGTTGTTCTCCGTTGTTATGTTAAAAAGAAATTCATTGCGACCGGGTCACCGTCTATGCCGCCTGTGAAATTAGTTTTACTAAGTATATTTATCGTCTCGCCGAGTGTATTGGTAATTGTATTACTAGTTAGCTCGATTTGACCAGCTGTAAGTTTATTTACATTAAGTTCGCCTGCACCGCCACCAATTTGTGACTGTATGTATGTCTTAATAGCTTTTTGTGTTGGAACAATGTTGTTGCTATCAGCTGTAAATGTACCGTCGGTACTAAATTCATTAATAGCAGCATTTGTACCACCTAGTGATATTGCTCCTAATTGCAATTCTTGCAGGCCACTAATATTAAACGCATCAGCATTAAGCGTTGCTATGCCAGTTGCTTGTTCAATACTAAATAGTCCTCCAACTCTAAAGTTACCATCTTGGTCAGTACTTGTGAAGAATACCCTTCCGCCGCCTAATTCGTTAGTTTCTTTAGTTGAATCTGGATTTATTGCAGGTATTCCTGGATAGTTAGTATTAGCAAAATTACCAGTACCAATATCAAGGAAATCATGTCCAGTTAGTCTTACTTGTGAGTATCTAATTCTAATTTCAAAAGTTTCGCCATGCTCAGGAGCATCTGTAATTGACATGTTTGGTGATATCTGCAATTGTGCTGCATACGGACCTGATCCTGTAAGATTTCTCACATTTACAAGTTTAAAGATTTGTCCAGATAAACTTACTATCTCAATATTTGCGCCCGCTTGCGGCGCTAATGTTAATCCTGCAACTTGCAAAAATGATCCAGGTTGATATAAATCTGCATAGCCATCTCCTGTAATCTCTGCCTGTGCTGTTGTAAAAGCAGTACCTCTATTAGTCCAAGTTGGTTGTGTTAATACTCCGTCACCAATTCTTACTAAGTGTGGTAAATCGACTGCTGGAGAGCCTACTTGTACATTATTAGGATCTGTAATTGTCATTGTAGGAATACTAGTATAGCCATTGCCTGGATCAAAAATTCTAATTTCTGAAATTTGCTCATCTACTACAATAGCTCTTGCTTTTGTTGTGTCTGCATACAATCCGCTCGGTGGGGCAGTAAATGTCAGTCTCGGCTCAATTGAATACTCTGTAGTATCAGTTAGTACTGCTGCAATTGATGCACCTGTTATATGGTCCCATCCTGCAGAGTCGTCACTCATCTTTTTAACAGTTGCAACTTTTGATCCGCTATTATACGTGTCAATATAAGCATACTGTCCTGTTCCAGTTCCACTAATAATTCGTATAGCCATTCCTACGTAAGAAGCACTAGTTCGGACATCAGTATTACTAATTGTAATTTGCGTTGTTGTGCCTTCTTGTCCAGTGTTTTGCGCATTTACATATCCGCTGCCGCCAAATAGTCCCTCAGTAGCTCCGACTATATCTAGTAGTCTTACTTCGTATACGCCGCCATCTACAGTAACAGGGCTATTAATAGCAGCTCCATAGCCTTCACCGGTTATGGTATAAGTTGTTGCTCCTGCTGTATACCCTACACCGGCATTAGTATATTCAAATGCTAATATATTGTTGCCGTCTGTTAGTACATTTTTAACAATTGCTTCAAAAGCTTGGTTTGTTACAGTGCCAGTGATTGGAGTTTCGGTTACATCAACTCCTTCAGCAACTGTACCAAATTCACCGTATGATGAGTTACCATTTGTAGCACGAATCTTGCCACCGTTCTCAGCTAAGTAACCAATATGTCCGTAGTATGAGAATACACTTACAAGTTCTGCTCTGCCTAAGTTAGTAACCCATGCACCAATGCCATCACTTATAACTTGAGTAAAGTCGTTTGCAACAATACTATCGTTGCCGCCAGCATGTATGTCGCCGTCTACTTTTAGTCCAATACACCCTGTACCGAATGTTGTTACATTTTGTACGTATGGTGATTTATTAATAATCCATGCTGCTGTGTGTGCTGGTCCAAAGCCTGGATCAAGACTTACAAATGCTCCTGCACTTGTACGCTTTGTTCCGTAAGCATTTGCAGCACCTAACGTTCCTATTAGTCCAGTTATAGTACAGTTACGTAATCCTGTGCCGTTGCGCATGTAGAACATGTCTTCTGTTGTTGAACCCATTACTGCATTTGAATAGTAACGTGCATATAATAGTGATTTATAGTTTCCTGTATAAATTAAATCATACTGTATGGCATCTAAGTATCTATTAATATCTCTTGAACATGCTGCTGTATCATATGCATATCCAGGATATGTGTCAGCAATGTATGCAATAATTTCTGCTACTAAAAACGCTCTGTTAGCTTCAATAGTTTCTACAGCATATGTATAATCAGTTGTTGTATTTGGAGTATTTGTTCCGTAAGTTACTGGTACTGTACTATCCCCAGTAGCCCCATTTACACCATAGCCAACGTAATCATAAATTTGTTGCACTAGTTCTGTTGCAAATGCGGCAGCACCCGCTGCGCCCGCTGGTGCTGTTGTAACTTGAGTTAATGCATTACCTGTTGTTTTAGTTACTGCACCATTAGTAACAATGTTACTAATAATAGCTTGTAGCCTAGAAAGTGCATCTAAACTATATGGTGTATCTGCTGCTGCAACCAAACTACCTGCTGCGACAATACGTGTTGAACGTAATTCATCGCCAATGATAGCTGTATTTTCAGGAACAATAATTGGTAATACTTCTGTAAGTGTACCAGTTTTAATATATATAGTAGTTTGAGACTTCAGCTCTGCAGGAATCCCTGTAATAACTTCTGCTGTAATTGCATCAGTAGTAATAGCTAATAATGCTGCTATTGTTGCTTGTGTTCCGGCTTCTTCGACAAGATCAGCATTAGTATATCTGTTTAATGTGCCATACACTGCTGCTGGTACTATATTACTTATTACTGCATCTATAACTGTAACTCCGTAGTTAATAGCTGCTACAGTTTGTCCTTCTTGTCCTGCAACGTAGCTTACGCCACCTGATGAAAAGTATGCTAATGCTGCTAGTCTCGAACGTTCATTGCCACCGTGTGATAAATCCCATACAAGTGCATCAATAAGTATACCCATATCTCTACGGCATGTTTCTTGCGTATAAGAAAAGCCGGACCATATGCCAGTGCCAATTACAACTTGTGCGTCAATCCATTCAACAATTTCGTCTTGGATATAACTTCTATTTCTTTCTAGTAGCGTTCTAGTATTATAATTGGTTGGGCCTGCTTGAACTTGTTCTGTAGCATATCGCACAGTTTTCCAAGGCCTATCAAGCGTAGATCCATATACAGGAGCAAGGGCGTCTACTCCTGTTGTTGATTCTACATAGAATATATTATTTAATTTTCCAAATGATGCCCACTCAGGAGCATTTCCATCTGAGTTTACACGTAATACTTGCCCAATTTTACCTATCGGTAATCGCGCAGGACCACTGCCACTTGTATAAACAAGGTCGCCTAATGTAGTTAATACATTAACTTCTGCGCCTGCTGCTATTATGTTCCAGTTAACTCCGCCAGTATCTTGATCTGGTCTGTTAGTTAGTGTTACTTGGTCAGACGTATGTCCTAGCACACAAATATAACTATTATCGCCGTATCTAGCAGCATCGCCTACATCGTAGTATGTAGCATTAGCCCATGTATTTTTCCATTCAATGCCCTGGTTTAATCTTTCCCAAAAAGTAGGATTAGGTGGACGTTGCCCAGTTGCGTTTGCTATAGCTAGGTATGTGTAACCACCTACACGTACTACGTCACCTACAAGATAAGCTGTAGCATTTGCGTATTCGCCTACATGACGAAATCCTGTATTAAACAAATCCCAGTCACTTGTAGCTGTTGTAGGTAGTTGGCCGATATTGATTGTTTTTGAAACATATGTATATCCGCCAAATGTTACAATATCACCAATGTCGTAATTTGTTCCAACAAGCCAGCTATCTTCAAATTCTAATCCCGATACAAACTCTGACCATTTAGATTCGTCTTGTTCTAATGTTGTTTGACTAGTATGAGGAGTAACACAAATCCACAAGCCGCCACCGGACTTAACAATGTCATTTACTCTATATCGAGTAGTACCTGCGAATGTGCCCTGATATTCAATACCTTTATGTAAATAATCCCATTTAGCTTGATCTGGTTCTAATCCAAGTGATAGGGTTGCTGCACTAGTATGTCCAGTGTTTGCTATATATAATGTTCCACTATACTTAACAATGTCATTTTTTCTGTATCGAGTAGCGATTGCCCAGTCTGTTTTCCATTCAAGTCCTTCTGAAAAGATTTCCCATTTAGCTTGATCTGGTTCTAATCCAAGTGTTATATTTGCTGCACTAGTATGTCCTGTTAAACATATATAAACAAGGCCGTCATATTTTGCAATATCGTTTACTTTATATCTTGTTGAAATATTCCAGTCAGATTTCCAGTCAAATCCTTCAGCAAACAGATCCCACTTACTTTGATCATTTTCTAAACCTAGTGTTGCTGTGCTTGCTGATGTGTGCTCTTGATTGGCTACATATAAGTACCCGCCATATTTTACAATGTCATTTATTTTATAAAGTGTACTTGTTGTCCAATCATTCTTCCATTCTTGTCCATCTGAAATTTTATTCCAGTATGTTGATTGACTTGTTGAAAATAATGCAGGCGCTGTATGACCTTTAATACATACATATGTATTACCGCCATTACGGATAATATCGTCTTTATAGAATGCAGTTGCCGCTGTCCAGCCGCCTTTCCATACAAATCTAATTCTACCTAATTTAAACTCAGCCATTATGTGTGTACTCCGATATTGTTATATATATTTATATTATTTAAGTTAATCATTAATAGGATCCGCGCTGTGATATATGTCTAAAATATTGCATAGCCACCATATCGCCGCCCATTCCGCCTGTAAAATTTACTTTACTAGGTATTTCTATTACATCTATATTTGAACTAATATTATTAGTTTCAACTACTATTTGTCCAGCAGTTACTTTATTTGTTGTTGCGTCAGTGCTGCCGCCGCTTATTCTAGATGTTAAATATTTTATGATAGCAGCCTGTGTAGGAACAATATTATTTGAATTTGCAACAAATGTGCCGTCTTTGGAAAATTCTCTAATAACAACAGCAGAGCCGCCTACTTGTATGCCGCCTAAACTTAGTTCAGTTAATCCTGATAAATTAAATGTACTGGCATTAACTGTAACAACGCCAGAACTTTGTTCAACTTGAAATAATTCGCCTGCTCTAAAGTTACCGTCCTGGTCAGTACTTGTGTAAAATACCCTGCCGCCATCTGCTTCAACTGCTTCGTTTTGCTGTTGAGGCGTATTATCACTATCTATACCGTCTAAGTAAAGATTAGGATATTTAGTGCTAGATACGTTACCCGTTCCTATATCTAAGAAATCATGTCCTGTTAAACGAACTTGACTATAAAACTGTCTAATAGTTACCTGTGAGTTATGAGCAGGAGATTCATCAACTTTTAATGTTGGATAAATGTAAACATCTGCTTCTAGTGCAGGAATACTTCCGGTCACATTTTGTACTTTTACTAGTCTGTACACTTGATCATTGATCCCGAAAATTTCTACGTTATCACCTGGTCCAGGTGTTCTAGTTAATCCTTTAACTTTAATCAAACTTCCTAATTGGTATTTCTCCGCATAGCCATTGCCAGTAATAGCAGCAGTAGATCTAATATATCCTGTACCACGATTAGTAAATGTTGGCTTGCCAAGTACTCCGTCGTTGACATATACTTCAAAACTTGCATCAGTAGTAGCTACATTATCTACTACTGTTATTGCAGGTGCCGATGTGTATCCGCTTCCTGGTTCATACATATAAATCTCAGAAATTCTAGATGCTACAACAATTGCTCTGCCCCATGCTGTGGTACCTGATGTAGGTGCAGCAAATGTAATTCGGGGTTCTATTTGATATTTAGTTGTTAAATTTAATGTAGTTTCTATTGCAAAGGAAGTATCTATAGTATCCCATCCAATAGTGCCGGTGCTTTCTTTATAGACAGTTGCCTGTTTCGTAGCAGGAACATATGCTTGTATGTATCCGTACTGCCCTACACCGGCGCCACTAGTAATAAAAATACGCTGTCCTATATATTGTGCAGCATCTGTTTGGAGATCGGCTGCATCAAGTGTTATAGTAGTAGTAGTTCCTGCCTGGGCGCCTCCTGGAATTGATGTATAGTTTAATCCGCCCGGAATTGTGGAATCTCCAAGTGCTTGAATTCTCACATTACTAACTGCTCCATCGACAAAAGTTGCTGTTGCAGCAGCATTTATGCCTGATCCGGAAAATGCTAATGTTGCTGTAGAATAAGTTTGTCCAGCATGCTTATATCCAATAGCCATAATTTGGTTTCCGTTATTATGCACTATTCCAATTTCAGCAACGCCTCTTCTATTATCTATCTCCGCTCCTATATAAGTCTCATTTTGGTTAACACTTTCTGCAACACTTCCAAATGTTCCGTACGAGTTGTTACCATTGGTAGCACGAATTTTCCCACCTATCGTTGCAAGGTATCCGATATGACAAAAATATGTAAACACTGATACTAGTTCTGATTTACCGTCGGCTTCGACCCACACACCGATACCATCTGATATAACCTGCGTAAAGTCGTTGGCAACAACAGACTTATTGCCGCCGTTATGTATATTGCCATCAATCTTTAAACCAATACAACCAGTTCCAAATGTAGTTACGTTTTGTACATAACATGATTTATTTGTGATCCAAACACTACTATCATCCGGGCCAGTGCCTGAATCAAGTGATACATAAGCGCCTGCTGTTGGTCTACGTGTGCCATAAATGTTAACAGATCCCAATGTGCCAGATAAACCTTGGAGCGTCATATTTCTAATGCCACTGCCGTTTCTTACATAAAACATATTAGATGCTTCATATCCACTAGCTGCTTGTATAACTGTACTTCTAAGTTCGTCACCTACTAATGCCACTGTTGCAGGAATAGTTATAGGAAGAATTTCTTCATAAATTCCTGTTTTAATATAAATGGTTGCCGGTGCTCTAGCCGCTTCATCTGCTAATATATAATCACAAGCATATTTTACAGTTTTAAAAGGTGCGTTATCTGTAAATCCAGAGCCTGCTGTGTCCTTGCCTTGGACTGAAACAAAGTATACATTTGTTGTTAATCCAAAGTTCCCCCAACTTGCTGCTGTGCCAGAAGACTTTATAATAGTACCTGGTGTGCCTATAGTTAGTGCTGTTTTTTCACTAGTATATGTTAATAGATCTCCTCTATCACTTAGTCGGTTTTCTGGTGTGCCTTGAACTAAGATTTTCCAATATGTATCAGTATTACCTACATCAGTTGTAGGGTTAGTTGCTGCAACTGATGAATTATGTCGAAGTATACTCACATATGATGTACCGTTATATAATGCAATATCACCAATGTAATATTCATTATTAGGGTTCCATGTTCCAGTAAAGTGGTCTCCTGGTATTACTAATTTCCAATCTGCAACTACATCAGGGTAAATTCCACTATTATCATCTATAGCAACATACACTTGTCCGTTATTTCGTATAACGTCTCCTGTTAGGTATGCAGTAGTGTTATCCCATTCGCCTCTGTGTTTGAAGCCTGGATTAAGTAATTCCCAGTTACCAGTATTTTGTATTAATCCATCAGCCGAAGGATTAGAGTTAAGACTATTTTCTAAGGCAGTGTATGTGTAGCCGCCGTGTAATACAATATCACCTATAGTGTATTCTGTTGAACTACTCCATACTTCTTCAAATCCAAGACCCGGTAGCCACATTTGCCATTCAGTTTCGTCTGGTCTAAACGTTGTACTCGAAGTATGAGATGTTATACAAATATATAAACTTTGTCCATATTTAACTACGTCGTTTTTCTTATATCGATAAGATGCTCCCCAGTTAAATTTATATTCTATACCAGAATTTACTATTTCCCATTTGGCTTGATCTGTTTCTAATCCAAGTGTTATATTTGCTGCACTAGCATGACCTGTTAAACATCTGTAACTGATAGCTCCATATTTTACAAAGTCGCCTACTTTATAACGAGTGTTTATTGTCCAAGCTGATCTCCACTCGTCAGCAGTTGAGACAATATCCCAACTTGCTTGGTCTGCTTCTAAGCCAAGTACTAAAGAAGTTGAGCTGGTGTGTTTTGTATTACAATTATAAATTATACCGTTGTATCGTACAACATCACCTAATTCGTATCTATAATCTACTACCCAAACTGACGTCCAATTATATGTTGTAGCAAGTAGTTTCCAACTTTTTATATCGGTAGTTAGTCCTAAATTATTAACTGGATTACTAGTATGTGTTTGTGTACACTGATATGCATATCCGTTAAACTTAACAATATCACCGATTGAATATGCTACAGACGTACTCCAGTTGCCTTTCCACTCACATCCATCGTGTACAAGTCTCCATTTAGCAGCAGTTACAGTTGTTGTATTTCCGTAGCCTGTGCTAGATTGGTTATAATAATTTGCACTAAAAATATTGTCGCTAATTATAATAGATAACGATGCTCCAACTGTTCCAGGAGTTCCAACAGTAGTAACTCCATCTAATAATACTACGCCGCCATTAGCCGGTCCATCAACTGCATTAGAAAAACTAAAAACAGTTCCTGCTAGGGAAGAATCTGATAAATCAAAATTATAAATGTCGCCGTTGCGCAAGTCTAGTGTAGGATTTAATGTATTATTAATATAAAATTTATTGTTTACTACGGTGACAGTTGAGTGTCTTGGGGTAATTCCATACTCAGTATCAAAAAATGCTGTCGACGTATGGCCTGTTATACATGCATATGTTTTACCTTTATAATATACCATATCATCTTTAGTATAAACAGTTGAAGCAACCCAGTCGCTTTTCCATCTAAATCTAATTCTGTCTAAATTAAAATCTGCCATTGTGTTCTCTCTTATAATCCGTTAGATGATGAATTATCATCATATACGTGTTTTTGATTTACTCTTGCTACTAATTCGCCATCTGCGTCAATGTAATAGGATATATTCCTATCGTCCCAACGGAATTGTTCGTAGTTTAAATTTTCGTAAACTAAATCGTGATTTACATTTCTACCTTCATAAAACTCTTGCCCTTGTTCAAAACTTGGATAGTTTTGTGTTGGGTTTCCTTGTTTATTAATTGTAACAGAGTCTGTAGTTTTTAGTTGGTCAGCTTTACCAATAAATAATTCGCCTGCATCAGTTCTGCGCAGTCCGTAAAAGAATCTATCTTGTACTGATCCGTTAATATGGTCTGGTGTCATACCTGTATAACTTGACATAATTTTATTCCTTATACAATATCTACGTAACTTATAATTACATCTAACGCTTCGTCTTGGTCAGCTACAAAATATAATTCGTTATCAGGCGCAAGTATTAATTTTTCGCCTGCTGCTAATGCTTTTAAACTGCTATTTGGCGGCACCATTATATCTTTCATAAAGTGACCTTCGACACTAGTGTCATCTTTTAGAGTTACACTTGCATAGACTACAAACTCTGTTAGATTAGATAAATTAATTCCAATTATAGTCGACTTAGTAGCTGCATCTGTTTCTAATGCAAGTATAGGAACTGGTCCTACTTCTTTTATTACTTTATTTTTAAACTGCGTTGCCATGTTTTTATCCTAGTGTTAATACGTATTCAATTGATAGATCTTCTGCTGCTGCAAAACTAATCGAACCTGTTGCACCTGCAACAGATACCCAACTAAATCCGTCCCATATTTCTAAATATCTTTGTTCTGTATTATAACGTACCATTCCTTGTTCACGGTATGCTGATGCAGGTCTCTGTACGTTAGTTCCTACTGGAACAATAAATCCATTTGTACCTTCAATCTTAAAGTATCCGCTACCTTGTTGTTGGAAGTTTAATACTCCGTCTACTTCTCTATTAGTTATTGTAGAATCTTTAAATGATAAATTATCTATAACAACTTCACCTGTGCCGTTTGCACTTAATGCTAAATCAGTATTAACTGTTTCGGTTGTTATAACATTACCATCAATACTTATGTCGTCTACTTCAATCCGAGGAGTAGTTAACTTATCTGCATCAATTGTAGTAACTACACTGTCTTGAATATAAAATCTAATTACGCCGTCATTTGCACCAGGAGTAAGTTCTGCTGTGATGCGTGTGTCTAAATCTAAATCATAAACACCGTTAAGTGCCATCCAGTTGCCGTCATACCCTTCATACAATGCTGTATCAGTATTATAACGAATCATACCTGTTGCTGGTGCAGGTCTAGCCGCTGTAGTTCCTTTTGGGAGTTGTAGCGCACTTGACGAATTAATTCTAACTGTGCCACTGTCTGCGTCTAAGTTAATGTCGCCGCTTAGACTTTCGATAGTGTTGCCGCTTAGACGTAAGTTGCCAGTGTCAGTTTTTTCACCAGTAATAGTTGTTTGACTACTGCCAGTTGTAATTGTAATACCACTTGATGTATTAATATTAAATATTGAACTACTAAAGTCTACAGTTCCGTCTGCTTGATTAACATAAAATAAATCGCCAACTCTAAAGTCACCTTTGTGATCTACACTACTATATCTTATCTGTGCATTGTTAGATTCGACTACTTCGTTTGCCTGTATTACATTATTTTCATCGTTGTCGACTTCTTTACCTACTCCGATGTATGCTAAGTTTTGACTTATTAAATACATCAGTACGCCAGGTCCATCACCTACGATACCATAGTTGCCGTATATGCTAGCACTGCTAATTGCACGTACTTCACCGCCAAAATCTGTTTGGTCTGCTAGTGTAATATAATTAGCAGTTGCTCCATTACTAAAGCGAATATCTTGTGCAATAACAGTATCGTCTACAATTGTCGTTGATCCGTCTGCTGCATTATTAAAGTGCAATAATAATTTAGTGTTACTGTCACTTGCAAATTCTGATGTAGGTGCAACAAAGTTTGTAGCATAACGTGCTAAACCTTTTGTTACTCTAAATTCGTCAAAACGTCCAACTGCAAAGTCTGCTCCGTTCCAAGTTGCGCCAATTACTA
>Ga0307997_10000356_pt1 | contig 21013 bp, 24 predicted proteins | sample Davwhametageno36_FD_203165 | JGI IMG/M metagenome (GOLD analysis project Ga0307997, IMG submission 203165) | Marine microbial communities from Davis Island wharf, Antarctic Ocean - #36 | ecosystem: Environmental > Aquatic > Marine > Unclassified | place: Antarctic Ocean: Davis Island wharf... | reverse complement strand
GCGATTTTGTTTGAGATGACCATGGATCGCCAGATCGGCGGCAAACCCGCTGCACAGGCGCTGTGGAACGAACAAGGCGTTGTGCCATTCCTGAAAGTCGATAAGGGTTTGATGGACGCACATGACGGCGTACAGTTGATGAAGCCAATGGACGGCTTGGACACCCAACTGGCACGCGCCGTTGACGCTGGCATGTTCGGAACTAAAATGCGGTCCGTTATCAGTGCCGCCAGCCCAACTGGTATCGAATCCATTGTTGCTCAGCAGTTTGAAATTGCAAAGCAGATCATTGCAGCAGGGCTTGTGCCAATTATTGAACCGGAAATCACAATTAGTATTGCTGACAAAGCCGAAGCCGAAGATCTGCTATTGGCCTCATTGCTTCGCCATCTAGATGCCCTGCCCGCGGACCAAAATGTTATGCTCAAGCTGACATTGCCTGAGCAGCCCAACCAATATGCAAAATGCGTAAACCACAACCGCGTTATTCGCGTTGTCGCATTGTCTGGCGGATATGAGCGATCAGAAGCAAATGCGCGCCTCGCCAAGAATTCTGGCATTATTGGATCGTTTAGCCGTGCGTTGACCCAAGGTCTGTCTGCACAACAATCCGACGGTGACTTCAACGCGATGATTTCGACGACAATCGACGGTATTTATTCGGCTTCTATCGCATAAGTTCCGATTTGTGCGTCAAAGGGGATTCCCAAGGCGAATCAAATGTGCGAATCTGTATGCATAGTCATCCATAAGAGATGACATTGAGGCAGAGCAATGAACCGACGTAGTCGCCCGGCGATGGGCACATTTATATTTTGTATTGGGGCAATTCTTCTTGGCCTCTATTTCACTTTTGCCGCTGTGCAGGGTGATTACGGCGTGTTCCGTCGCAGCGAAGTGCTGGCTGAAAAGCGGCGCCTCGACGCGGAGTTGGCCCTTGTGCAACAAGACGTTGCCGCAATGGAAAATCTGACCCACAGGTTGTCTGACAACTATCTTGACCTTGATTTACTGGATCAACAGGCACGCGATGTGTTGGGATTAATCCGTGCGGACGAGATCGTTATCCGCTAGGCGGATACCTCCATTTATTGCAGCGTTTCGCTTGGCGCCACATTGGCTCTGGGAATCTTTGATCGGATAATATAGAGATAGTTTAATGCTAAACTATTTTCTTTATACGATGGAGGACGCACATGTCAGCTAAGAAAACCGCTGCCAAGTCAAATGTCTCAGCCGAAGAGTTGCTGGGTCACTACCGTGAAATGCTGATGATCCGGCGCTTTGAAGAGAAAGCCGGCCAGTTATATGGCATGGGCTTGATCGGTGGTTTTTGCCACCTGTACATCGGCCAAGAGGCCGTTGTTGTGGGCCTAGAGGCTGCATCCAAAGAGGGCGACAAGCGCGTTACGTCTTATCGGGACCACGGCCACATGTTGGCGTGTGGCATGGACCCCAAAGGGATCATGGCCGAACTGACGGGCCGCGAGGGCGGATTTTCAAAGGGCAAAGGCGGCTCCATGCACATGTTCTCTAAGGAGAAGCATTTCTATGGCGGCCACGGCATTGTTGCGGCTCAGGTTCCACTGGGTGCAGGCCTTGCGTTTTCCGACAAATACAAAGGCAATGACAATGTAACGTTTGCCTACTTTGGTGACGGCGCAGCCAACCAAGGTCAGGTTTACGAGACATATAACATGGCCGAGCTATGGTCCCTGCCCGTTGTTTTTGTGATTGAAAACAATCAGTACGCCATGGGTACTTCCGTGAAACGATCCACTAAATCTCCGTCATTGTGGGAACGCGGCAAGGCATATGGCATTGAAGGCGAAGAAGTCGACGGCATGAATGTGCTGGCAGTCAAAGAAGCGGGCGAGCGCGCAGTAGCGCATTGTCGTGCTGGCGAAGGCCCGTATATTTTAGAGGTCAAAACATACCGTTACCGCGGCCATTCCATGTCGGATCCAGCGAAATATCGGACCCGCGAGGAAGTGCAGAAAATGCGCGAAGAGCGTGACCCGATTGAGCAGATCCGCAGTATGTTGCTGACTGGGAAACTTGCGTCCGAGGACGATTTGAAGGCCATCGACAAAGAGATCAAAGGCATCGTGAATGAGGCCGCTGAATTCTCTAAGGAAAGCCCTGAGCCCGCACTAGAAGAGCTTTGGACAGATATTTACGCGAAAGTGGAGGCATAAAACATGGCGACCGAAATTCTTATGCCCGCCCTGTCACCAACCATGGAAGAAGGCACGCTTGCCAAGTGGATGGTCCAAGAAGGCGATACCGTTTCAAGCGGTGACATTCTGGCCGAAATCGAAACTGACAAAGCCACGATGGAATTTGAAGCCACCGATGAAGGTATCGTTGGCAAGATTTTGATCGCTGAAGGCACTGAAGGTGTCAAAGTTAACACTGCCATCGCGATCATGGTCGACGAAGGCGAAGCTGTTCCAGACGCCAGCGCCGCCCCAGCGGTCGCGGCTGCCCCACTGGTTGCATCTACGCCAGCCGTTGCGGCCCCACCTGTTGCACCAGTCATGGATGCAACCCCCGATTGGGCCGCCGATGTTGAGGTCAAGCAAACCACAGTGCGTGAAGCATTGCGCGACGCGATGACCGAGGAAATGCGTCGCGACGAAGACGTGTTCTTGATGGGTGAAGAGGTTGGTGAATACCAAGGTGCCTATAAGATTTCTCAAGGCCTGTTGGATGAGTTTGGTGCCAAGCGTATCATCGACACGCCGATCACCGAGCATGGCTTTGCTGGCATCGCGACCGGTGCTGCCTTTGGCGGGTTAAAGCCAATTGTTGAATTCATGACGTTTAACTTTGCCATGCAAGCCATTGACCATATTATAAACTCTGCTGCGAAGACACTGTATATGTCAGGCGGTCAGATGGGTGCACCGATGGTATTCCGTGGTCCAAACGGTGCCGCAGCACGTGTTGGCGCCCAGCATTCGCAGTGTTATGCGGCTTGGTACATGCAGATCCCTGGCCTGAAGGTTGTGACGCCTTATTCGGCGGCCGATGCAAAAGGTCTGATGAAGACCGCGATTCGTGATCCGAATCCAGTTATCTTCCTTGAGAACGAAATCATGTATGGCAAGGCGTTTGACGTACCGGTCATGGATGATTTCACCATTCCGTTTGGTAAAGCCAAGATTGAGCGTTCTGGTGACGATGTTACCATCGTAACCTTCGGGATTGGCGTGACATATGCATTGAAAGCCGCTGAAAAGCTTGCCGAAGAAGGTATCGCTGCTGAGGTTGTTAACCTGCGTACTTTGCGCCCCATGGACACCGAAACCATCCTCGCATCTGTGCGTAAGACCAACCGCTGCGTGACCGTTGAAGAAGGTTGGCCGCAAGGGTCTGTTGGTGGCTACATCAGCAATGTCATTATGCAAGAGGCGTTTAATTATCTTGATGCCCCAGTCATCAACTGCACAGGCAAAGACGTTCCGATGCCTTATGCAGCTAATCTTGAAAAGCATGCACTTTTGACGGCTGACGACGTTGTCGATGCCTGCAAAAAAGTAACTTACCGTTAAAGGAGACGAAGCGATGCCCACAGAAATTCTGATGCCCGCCCTGTCACCGACGATGGAAGAAGGCACATTGTCCAAATGGCACGTCAAAGAGGGCGACACCGTGTCGTCCGGTGACATTCTTGCTGAAATCGAGACCGACAAGGCGACGATGGAGTTTGAAGCCATTGACGAAGGCGTGATTGGCAAGATCATGATCGCCGAAGGAACTGAAGGCGTTAAAGTGAACGCCGTCATTGCAGTGCTATTGGAAGACGGCGAAACTGCGGCTGATATCGGCACAACCTCTGCTGCTGGCCCAGCGGCGCAGCCCGCTGCGGCCGCCGAGGTTGCTCCTGCAGGGAGCCCCGAGACGGCCGCTCCTGCCCCAGCAGCTCCTGTCAAAGATGGAACGCGCGTCTTTGCGACGCCGCTTGCCCGCCGGATCGCTGCAGACAAAGGCTTAGACATTACAAGTGTTGTAGGCTCTGGCCCACATGGCCGGATCGTTAAGGCTGATGTTGAAAATGCCCAAGCTGGTCCGGTTGCCGCGCCAGTAGCAAGCGCTCCGGTTTCTGCCGCAGCTGCACCGACTGGTCCGTCGACTGACGCCGTGCTTAAGACCTATGCAAATCGTCCGCATCAGGAAATCAAGCTTGATGGTATGCGCAAAATCATTGCCAGCCGCCTGACTGAAGCCAAGCAAACCGTGCCGCATTTCTATCTGCGTCGCGATATCCATCTCGATGCGTTGCTCGAGTTCCGCAGCCAATTGAATAAACAACTTGAGCAACGTGGCATCAAGTTGTCGGTCAATGATTTCATCATCAAGGCCTGCGCGTTGGCGCTTCAACAGATTCCAGAAGCGAACGCCGTTTGGGCGGGTGATCGTACACTTCAGTTTGAAAAGTCTGATGTCGCAGTGGCTGTGGCCATTGAAGGCGGATTGTTTACACCAGTCCTTCAGGATGCCGAAAGTAAGTCATTGTCTGCACTATCTGCCGAGATGAAAGACCTCGCGGCCCGTGCGCGTGATCGCAAGCTAGCACCGCATGAATACAATGGCGGCAGCTTTGCAATTTCAAACCTTGGGATGTTTGGCATCGACAACTTTGACGCCATCATCAATCCACCACATGCAGCGATCTTGGCTGTTGGCGCAGGTACGAAAAAACCGATTGTTGGCGCTGATGGCGAATTGACCGTGGGGACTGTGATGTCCACCACTCTATCGGTTGACCACCGCGTCATCGACGGCGCACTTGGTGCGAACTTGCTGAATGCAATCAAGGGTAACTTGGAAAACCCAATGATGATGTTAGCTTAACAGGTATCATATAAACGAAATGAGGCCGGGCATTGCGCCCGGCCTTTTTCACTTCTGGGTGTCGTTGCAGCCATTCAGCAACTGATCCATGGTCAATGATGGTTGCGCACAACCTGCCTCACCAACGATACGCGCAGGTACGCCGGCGACAGTCTTCATCGGAGGTACCGCTTCAAGAACAACAGACCCGGCCGCAATCCGGCTACAATGTCCAACCGTAATATTGCCAAGCACTTTTGCACCAGCCCCGATCAAAACACCGTTTTCGATTTTTGGGTGACGGTCATCATCTTCTTTGCCAGTCCCACCAAGCGTGACCGAATGCAGCATCGATACATTGTCACCAACAACGGCTGTTTCACCAATCACAATAGAATGCGCATGATCGATCATCACACCGCGTCCGAGTTGGGCACCCGGATGAATATCGACACCAAAAACTTCGCTGACACGCATTTGGATGAAATATGCGATATCGCGGCGGCCTTGCAGCCAAAGCCAATGGCCAAGCCGGTATGCCTGAATCGCCTGAAACCCCTTAAAAAACAACAAAGGTTGCAACAGTCGGTGGCACGCTGGATCACGGTCAAGAATGGCCACAAGGTCGGCGCGCGCGGCAGCCGCAATGTCAGGCTCTTGTTCCATCGCATCGTCGGCCAGCTCGCGCAAAATCTGCTCGGACATTTCCGCAGATGCCAATTTCATCGCAATTCGGTGCGCAAGTGCGCTTTCCAAACTTTTATGATGAAGGATGCCACTATGGATCAATCCGCCCATAAGCGGTTCAGCCGCGACGGCATCAGTCGCTTCGGAATGGATACGGTGCCAAACAGGGTCAACTGATGTGACAGGCGACGGGGATGGGGATACGGTCATGTTTTATCCTTCTGATCTTACTTAACTCCTACATCAGATATGTGTGATTGACCAAGAATAAACCCGTGATGGCAGTGATCACATTATTTCATACGCAGCACAGCCACGAGTGTCGAAAGGCACGCTAAGTAGTTCGCATCGCACCCTGTTAGGGGCGGCGCTTTAATTTGCCCAATACAAGCGTCCGCTAAGCTGCCCACTCCCCATATCGGATGGGCACGTCCCGTTTTCTTGCAATATTTGTCTGCGGTGTGCGCGTTTTGAACCAACTTTTCTGCCATGTGTTGATGATCTTCCACAGGCGCCGCCATCAGTACACGCGTTGCGATATTGAGGTCGGTGAGGTGGTACGGCGCATCAGGCGTGCTCATCAATGACAATCGAGGTCTCCGGACCTGCGCCATATCGCTCCGACACCTGTGCGACCGCCATTTGATAGGCGCCCACCCCAAGATCGATTTGTTGGTTTGTAGATGAATAGGTCCACGTTGCTGCGTCGACCGTTTCTTGGCGAACGACACCGCCATTTTGACGAATAGTGACTTGATAGAATTCGGACACTTCGCCCAACGGGATCTCGGTCGCTCCCCAAATATCCCCATCAATACGCGTGGCACGCACCCATTGAAAACTATGCGCGGCCCCGACGAGCGACTGCCGCAAGTGAACAACAGGATAGGGCCGATAGCCATTCCCCTGAAACGCGTGCACCGCATATTTATAGCTATCTGAGCTTACTGCCTGCTTTGCTGGACCATACCGATAGTGCCTATCCAATCCACGTGATGCAGACGGCACTGTGATTTGAGTAGGACGCCCATTCATCACAACCACAAACGACCCTGCTGGCCATGCCTCTTGGATCATCCCCGACGTGCCAGCTTGACCGCGTAGCAGTTGACTTATCTCATATTGGCGTGTCCCTGTTGGATCTGTTTGAGCAAACTGGATAATTTCCCACATGTCCGGCGTCCCGTCACCAATCGCGAGCGTATTTGACCCACTAAGCACAGCCGCCTGCTCTGCAGAGGACAAGCTGCCACTGAGCAATTTCACCTCTACGCCAGCCTGCCTATCCCAAACACTTGTTGGTCCGCGCAATAACGGTGTTTTCAACTGCCCGATGATGGCCCGACTACGCAGCACATCTTGGAGGACATAGTTGTTGTCCGTTGTGCTGCTATAAAGCGCTACTGACCCGGGCCAAGGCCGCGCAGACGTAGCGACATACGGGGCATATGGGTCTTCGTCGCCAGTCAACAACGGCAAGTCCATGAAAAACAGCTCAACTGGTGTCGGCCCCACATACGGGGTTAAATTTGCTCCCTCTTCGTACAGTTTCTGTGGAAGATATACTTCGGGATCGACGCGAGATGCCTCTGCCATACGTAGCCCGGATTCTTCCATCCGGTCGATCCGGTAAAGCCCACTGTGGTCGCGCGCTGATAGGTCAACAACATCGCCAACTTTGATTGCGTTTTGCGATGGCGGCAGCGCAAACAGTGCCGAGTCCGTCGCCAGCCGCGACTCTTGCAGCCAGCGCGATACAGTGCGCGCACCTTCTCCACGGGTCAGCACCAAAGGCACTTCGCTGCGTGCCACGCCGTAGGCGCGTTCATCTGGCTGAATGGCTTCAGCGACGCCGCTTTCATAGTCACCTTCCGCATCAATAAACCCAAGCTGCACACGTCCGGTTACTTCGGCCTCTGGTGCGCGGATAAGTGTGATTGGTGTGTCGCGTTCTGGGTCGAGCGCCAACGCGTCATCCATCACATGATGATCTGGAATTCCGGTCCGGTTCTCAAAAAACAAAACGCCATTGCGTTCAATTGCGTCAAACCCATAGGTCACCATCAACGGCTGAAGCGCGGATCGTGCGGACGTAATATCATCAATAGTATACCCACGAACCAGCCCATAAAGCCTGCTCACGTCGATAGATGTCACACCAGACCTGGCACAGATATCAGTCACGACATCAGCCAAAGTCCTGCTTGACGCCCGCCCGTTTAGCCAGTGTCCCCGGGCATAGTTCCCACCGTCCGACCAAAGCGACGTTGCCGCAGGAAAGAATGGAAAAGGGCGCGCATCCCAAGCCCAAACATGCGCCCGCTTCATATCAATCATCTGTCCATCATATTCGATGGATATAGGGTTATTCGCGGCGCCTGCGAAATGCCCGATTATTGCTCGCAGATATTGCATCTGCATAAAATCATCGCGCATCCCATTGGAATAATGTGGAATTTGAGATTCGGACGACTTTGGGTCAAGGAATTTATTTGGTTGATTGCTTCCCTTGTCGATCGCCGCGCAGCCAAGTTCGGTAAACCAAATCGGTTTACTTTGCGGCACCCAATCTGTCGGTATGGCTATCCGCTCACCATCAATGCGGTTATGGTGTTGGTGGGCCCACCAGCCTTCAATATCCTTATAGCGCCAAACCCAGGGCTCATTGTCACCATCAATAATGGGTGTGCGGATTTGCGCATCACGCGCCTCTGGCGAATGGTAAAACCAATTGTAACCTTCGCCGCCAGCAATGTTGCTACGCAGATATGACAGACTATAAATTGACCCTGCATCCGCATCACGGTGCGTCGTTCCATCCCGCCAATCGCTGAGTGGCATGTAGTTATCGATGCCAATGAAGTCGATGTTCGGATCAGCCCAAAGTGGATCAAGATGAAAAAGTTTGTCCGCAGTGCCAACGGGCTGGTATCCATGGTATTCTGACCAATCTGCGGCATAACTAATCTTGCAATCGGGCCCGACAATGCCGCGTACCTCTGCTGCCAGCGTGCGCAGCGCATCAACGGCTGGAAAGCTTCCACCTGCGCCGCGAATTTGTGTCAATCCGCGCATTTCAGATCCAATACAGAACGCAGAAACGCCGCCTGCCGCCACGCAAAGATGTGCGTAGTGCAGAATGAATCGACGGTAACGCCATTCTGTTGGGCCGCTATAAGCGACCGACGTTCCGTCTATTGCAAAGTCACCAACGCTCGCCGTCCCCATAAACGCGGCAACTTCAGCCTCTGCAATGATTGTACCATCAGGGCTACCAGCGACACCCGCCGCCAGACTAGTCGTAATGCGCCCTCACCATGGAAGGTTAGGCTGGTTTGTGCTTTGTGAATATGGATCAATCAACCCATTGTCAGCCAACTGCTCCATTAAGATGAACGGGTAAAATACTGCATCGACTCCTTCCGAACGCATGATTTGGATGGCTTCGACGATGGATGCATCCGCTGGCGTACCACCGTAAACAGGACGGTCATCAAGCTGTGGGACGACCCCCGCCGTGCTTCTCAGTCGCCCAGATACAACCCAAGGCATCGCATCACCATCGACCTCAACTTGCTCGACCTTTGGGGCGACCAAACATTCGCCAGCGCGCAGATCTGAGCCGAACCATGACGCAACCAACACCGTTGATTTACATTGATGCAGTTCTCCTGTGAGAGATGACAGTGCCGCCTCAAAGTCGGTGCCACCATGCGGTGAATTCACGTTTATCACGACTTGTTCACCATACTCCTGCGACAGGTAGACAGGCGTTGTCGCCAACGCATACTCACCGGTCCCAGGAATAAGTGCGACCCCACGGATTTTTCGCGCAATGTCTGCCGTCGTGTCTTTGGCTCCATCCTCGGACGGGCGCATAACCTCAAACGTAAACTGTGGGACTCGATTGCCAAATTGCGCAAGCTCCAGGTCTTCCAGAACCAAATAGGCCGTGCCACGATATGCTGGCGCGAAATCGGAGCCTTCGACAGCAACAATTTTTGGATCAGGCAGTTGCGTTTGCGTACCGGTATATAGACGCAAATTCAGATCGGCAGGCGAGACTTCAACCCCGTCAGCCCAGATGCGGCCAACATGGGTTATCACACCCTCGCAAACCGCAATCGCAATGCTAACGCTATACGAAAACTCTTTCGCCGCAGGTGTAGGCCCCGCCCCCTTACCACCGCCTGTTGTCGTTTCGGATTCCTTAAAACGTGTTGCCCAAATGACTTGCCCAGACACACGCATCCGGCCAAATACATTGGCAACCGCTGCCCCTTCGCTGGCCTCGGTCAGTCGAAAGCGGTCAACGCGCCCTGTCTCAATGGCCTCACTCCCAGACCCAAGTAGTCTTTGATCAATCCAACGGCCTGCAGCCGCCCCTGCCGCGCGTCCAATAGTCGCCATAGACAGCCCCAAGACAGAGCCGCCAATTGATCCGCCAAGAGCCATTCCAGCTGCGGAGAGTACGATTGTGGCCATATCAAAGGTTCCTTATCGAAATACGAAATGCGCGACAATGCGCTTGCGCCATGGCTCCGACAGTGGGCTTTCGACCACCCCGTGCCCTGTATAGGCGTGAATGAATGTTGGGTTTGGCGACGTCGTCGCAACGATGCCTAAATGCTTGGCGACGGCACCCTGGCGCATGCGAAATTAAATCACATCACCAGCCTGCGGGGTATCCCGTTCAACAGCACAAAGATGCCGCGCCGCCGCCGCCCAAAGTAGTTCTTGCCCCTGCGGCTCGGACCAATCCGCGGTATATGCCGGAACTGGCTGCGGCTCGGCACCATGCAAGCCGCGCCAAATACCGCGTATAAGGCCAAGGCAATCACATCCGACGCCTTGGCTTGAAGCTTGATGAATATACGGCGTCCCGACCCAACTCCGGGCGATACTGACCTCTCGGGGCAGCGTCATGGCGACATGCTCCCGCCGTCGGAACGCGGCACACTCATCAGCCAGTCATCACCAGGAATGTCGGGAAACCCTTGAAAATTTACAAGATTATCAAATTTGACGCGGCAGGTCTCCGACCGCTTGTCACAGCCCGCAATCAGCCAAACAGCGTCATCCGGCACAATCGACGCCGGCAAAGGGCGCCACAACGTAATGACACGCTCATCCCCATCGATCTCGTCGCCCTTAATCACGGCCTCAAGACCCATTGCCGCGCCAGACCGGAATTGCATGATGCCACCTTCGAACCAACGGTCCGTATAAGGCGCTGTCTGCGCAAACCTAAAAACCTGATTGCCCGTCACGACATCGACAGTCGCGACGGCCCTAAAAGCAGGATCAGTCGTACTAACTTTACAGCCACCATCACCCAAAACCGCGCTACAGGTCTTCAAATACGCGCGACCCTGAGGTTGGTTCAACATCTCTGTCAACCCACGCAGCTCAGCGCGGTAAGTACCGGCTTCGCGCACAATCTCGCCCATCGACCCAGTGAACTTCACCTCACGATCAGCTACTTCATCCCATCGGACAAGCCAGGTCGTGACCGCTGCGCCGTCAAAGCGTCCTGCCTCAATATCGGCATCAGTGATTGTGTCAGCGCCAAGAACGCCCAAGGCTTCGGTGTTGTTTACCGACAGGCCCGTCGTGCTGGTGATCGCCTTTGCTGAAAGGCCGCTGTCAGGCGTGAACGCGATATCATCAAATGCTAGTGCCGTGTCATGGTCGGTGAACCCAAAAACAACACCGTCGCGTCGGGTCACAGCCCAACAGCTACACACATGCGTCGCACCCGTTTGCAGATGCGTGTTCAGCGTCGCAACAGTCATACGCGCACCTCAACAATCGGCACATTGGGCGCGTCACCAGCCCGAAAACTAGAAACAGACGTCTGAATGATATCTGTGTCAAACCGCACAGGCACATCAAACTCGAACCCTGCATGAATCTCGGCCCCAAGGTCTGGCGGATGAGGGAAAATCACCTCTCCGGTTGTGAAATCGACAGCATAATCAATGCCTTCTTGCATCTCATCGCCACCAATCGAGACGCGAACAGTACCCTCTACAGGCTTTGTAATCGGCCGCAGATAAGATTGATCGCCAGACCGGTACGATTTGCCAAGCTGAATAACCTTCGTTATTTCATCGCCAATGCCGATCAACTGGTCAGACGACACCGGTTCCGACAAAGGCGCACAAGATTTGAAGTCCCCCCAGTCTTTCCACCGAAAACTATGGAGCTGACCTTCGCGTGCCTCGAAAAACGCAACTATGTCGGCGACATCATTGAGTGACCGCAAACCGATGCCAGCATCATATCGCCTGCGCGAATGCGCCCAGGGCGTATTACGTTCCTCGAATCCGTTTGACAGCGTGACGATGTCCGTACGCCGCTCAGGTCCGCCAATCGACCCAAAACTTAGAGCCGCTGGAAACTGCATTTCGTGAAAAGCCATTGGAAAACCTCCCTGTTAACGATTGCGCTGGCTGCGACCTAAGGCGCGCGCCATCTGGGTTGCAATTTGTCCCTGACTGCGTTGGAAACCCTGCACATCAGGCGTGGAGATATGCATGTTGACGTTCACGCTTCCACTACCAGCTGAACGCACACCAAGCCGCCCATCGGCACCTCGCGCAAGCGGCATGATGGCCTCTGGGCCAGCCTCCCCCATCAAGCCGGTGCCACCGCGCATTGAAAATGTTGTCGGCCCGTCCAGCACGCCACCTTTGGCAAATGGCATCACACGACCTTGCGAAAATGGAGCGCCGTTCTCGAAAGGCATGATGCTCGACACCGCGCCATTTACGCCGCTAGCAAGCAACCCACCTAAGTGCTGCATCACCGGATTGATCGCAGCAGAATAGGCGGTGTCGACCATTGACTTGGCAACAACACTGAGGGCGTCCGATAGCTTCAACCCGTCAAAGACCAATCCATCAAAGGCGCGACGCAATCCACCAGAAAATCCACGTTCCAGATTACCCAAATCACGTGTCGTTTCCGTCAATGTACCCTGAATATCGCGCAACTGACTGTCAAAGGCCGCCGTCATGGCCGCCGTATCGCCCAACGTGCGCTCTAATGCCGAAACCTCGCCATCAAGCGCGTCAATATCATCTAGTCCACTCATGTTTTATCCTTCTTGGATATCGGGATACGCGGCCTCAAGGGCCTCAAATTGATCACGGGCCATAGGCATCAACCTCTTGTCCAGCCCCAGCATGATTTGCAGCTCAGCTGGGGTCAGTGCCCAAAAATCATCAGGGGGCAAACGCAGGTCATGCAAACCGGCACGCATAAGATTGGGCCAATCCATCAGGGCTACGCGGGTGGGCTGAAGGCGCGGACCAATAGGTGTGCCGCCGCCTGTGCAGCGCCCACCGCGCCCCCGGCAATATCCGCGCGGATCAAATCCGCCGCATTGCCATCCCATCCGCCGCCCCGCAAGCCAGCCACGATCAAAGCCATCACATCGCGGCTTGAAAACTTGCCAACCTCAAACCGTTGAACAAGGTCCACCAAACTATTGGTACCTAACGAGGCCTCAAGTTCGGCCATCGCCCCAAGTGTCAGCTTGCAGCAATGCGGCGTGCCATCGATAATGACCTCAACCTCTCCGGCCAATGGGTTGGCCATTATATCGCCGCCGTGAAGGCAATCTCGCCTGCCGATACAAGCGACAACTCGTAGGTGGCTTCCCCGTTATGCGAACCTGCATATTCGATTGATCCAATCTGGAACGGACCTTCCATGGTGCCAAAATCAGGCACGATCACCTGGAAATTTGGTGTCTCACCGTCAAAGAAAAGCTGGCGCGCACGCTCGTCCGTCGTCTCGTCCTTGAACACACCAGACCCAGAAATCGAAGCCGTTTTCACACCACCACCATTCAACAGCTCACGCCAGCCGCCAGTGCTGTCCAGCGACGTGACATCAACAGTTTCAGCATTAAAGCTGATGCGCGTCGCCCGCAGACCGGCGACAGTTTCAAATAGGCCATCACCTGTCATATCAATTTTGACCAACAGGTCTTTACCGTTCTGGGCTACCATTGCCAGCACTCCTTAAAGGTTAGAAATTTCAAGGTCAAACGTCCGCAACTCGGGCGCGGAAAATCAGGTTGATTTGTCGGGTGTCGCCAGTGCCGACACGCGCGGCGGTCGCTTTGTAAAACTGTAATGAGATCAACATTCCACGTGACAGGGGCAGATCAACGTCAATCAAAGCATCAGACACGGCGGCGGCCGCTACCTTCGCTTGGGCAAACCCGGCCACATCAGTGACAACGGACACCGCAAGCTCGTGCAATGCACCGGCACCTGTTTTATCAGACTGGTCTTTGACCACTTCAGGACCCAGCACAACATAAAGCGACGGCAAAATTCCAGCCGGCAGTGCGTCAAACACATTGGTGCCAACGGCCAACACGACATCAGGATCGGTATACAGGTGTTGATAAATCGCCTCTTGTAGGGATGCAGATACACCATAACTCATGCGACAGTCTCCTCTGTGGTGTGACACGTCAGATAGCGGGCATTCGCGGCATTTTCAGCAACTGCATGTATGGCATAGATCCGACCATGCCCGCGAAACCGCTGGCCCGCCAAGGGACGAGCGTCAGATCCGGCAAGGGCGGCGCGGATCGTTATTTTATGGACCACGCGGCTCAGAGTTGTTGCCGGACCGGATGTCTCGCGACCAGATCCGGCATTAATTTCGGCCCAATGAGCACCCAGAGCCAACCAATTTCGCAAAAAACCACCAGACCCATCAGGCACTTGGGTTTCGTGCTCTAGAACCAGATGACGGTTTAACTGTGGGCGGCTCATGGACGGACACCATTGAATAAACGTATGTTCCTAAATCGCTCGATCAACGCTGAAACGCCAAACGGCATCGGCTTTGCACCCGCACCAGTATCGTGGCGGAATTCATAAAAATGGGCCGCAAGCATCAAAATTGCCTGGGCCATATCAGCCGGAAGATCAGACCAGTTAGGACCAAAACCAGCACTCATATGAATACGTACGCCTCCCGCCTCGGGAATTGGAGGCAAGGTCGCCTGCCCCGCACGCAAATGCGGTCGCTGGGTATCTTGCACCAAGTAATAGGCAATTGGATCCACAAGCGTTTCCAAGCCATTGCGGTCCAAAATAGTGACCCCAGCGATCGCACGCACAGGTGCCAGCGGCAGTGGCTGGGACGTCACATCGCGCCATGCGGTCAACGACAGGCTAAACGTGCGTTCAATCGTGATTTTGCCAGTACGGGCTTCAATGGTTGCAATCGCCGCACGCAGGAAACCTTCGAGCACGCCGTCTTGGATGTCATCATCCGAGAAACCCGATCCCATGCGCATATGGTCTTTGAACGTGGCGACCGGCAGGGCCGATGGCGGCACAGTGGTCTCTTCGACTAACATAATGGAACACTCCAAAAAACTTGATTTATGCAGAAAAGCCGGACGCGCATGCTGCGGATTGCTCGGTCGGAAGGGAGCAGCTAGACAACCCGCGGATTTAGCCACGCGCGCCCGGGTTAGGTGCCATCCAAGTGGAACAGCACCCCTTCACGCCAGTGTTTAGCTGATCGCGAACTTAAGCAGCTTGATCGCACCAAAATCGCTGACCGCACCGCCAACACGCTTGGTCGCATAGAACAAGACATGCGGCTTAGCAGAGAACGGATCGCGCAGAACGCGCAGATCAGGACGCTCGGCCACCGTGTAGCCAGTACCAAAGTCGCCAAAGGCGATGGCTGTGGCATCTGCCGCGATATCGGGCATGTCTTCTGCGATCAGCACGGGATAGCCCATCAGACGCGCAGGCTCGCCAGCAGCAAGACCATCAGACCACAAGAAACGGCCGTCATTGTCCTTAAGCTTGCGCACAGTGCCCGCAGTCTTAGAGTTCATCACAAAGCTCGCATTGGCGCGGTATTCAGCACCCAGCGCATAGACCAAATCAACAATCGCATCGCCGTCGGAAATCGCACCCGAAGCACCAGTGACAACATAACCAAGGTTACCCCAAACCCACACGTCATTGTCGACGGTAGGATAGGTCAGCATACCCTTCGGCTTGTCGATACCGTCACCGTTCACAAATGCAGACGCTTCGGATCGAGCGAACTTGTCGGCAATACGGCCAGCCAACCAGCCTTCGATGTCAAACGCACTGTCATCAAGCAAACGCTGTGACGCTTTGGGCAGCGCAGACAGCTCGTGCAATGGAATTGAGATACGGTCGATCTGTGGGGTGTCTGTTTCAGCAACACCGCCTACTTCAGTCGCCCAACCAGCGCCCATTTCAGTGTGATCAACCAGCACGTCAAACGACGTTGCATCGACGTTGACGACATTGGCAATAGCACGCAACGACGCCGTGGAGCTCAGCGTACCTTTGATCGTGTCAGCAGTCTGTGGATCAACAAGGTAGCCACCGTCCGCAGCGACAGAAGTCCCCAGCGCCTTGCCCTCCAAATCCAAGCCACGCAGGCCGTCATCATCCCCAGACCGCAGATATGCGGAAAACGCTTTTTGATGGGGTGCATCATCGTGGGCATTGGTAGCCAATGCGGGACGGCCATTCATCATTGTCTTTCGATCTAGCTTATTCATTCGATTATCCTGTTTTTGTAATTTGGCATTCACGCCAGTGGAAAAGTCTTTGAAATCGCTCATGAAACCGGAAATCGCGGCTTTCAATTCATCGGCCGGAGACACATCTTCCCCGACCCGAGCCTTTAACTCAGGTTTGCTCATCAATCGGTCCTCTTGATGGATGGTGTGGCGCGGCTAGTCGCGCGCCATGTGGCGACGGGCATCTTCAAACACACCCGCCATCTCACGCAACGTTTTGGCCGCAGGGTCATCCCCTTTAGCACCGACGCGCGCATCGGGTAGCATTGGGAACGTGACCAAAGACACCTCCCAAAGCTCCAACTCTGACAATAGGCGTGAGCCCTTGTCGTTCTTGCGGGATTTGACCGTGCGGTACCCAATTGACAGGCCGTCAATGGCGCCCGCTTCGATCAATGCTACAGCTTCGCGACCACGGGCCACATCGTTCAAAATCCGACCCTTTACCCAAAGGCCTTTGGCATCTTCCACGACCTCATCCCAAACGCCAATCGGCTCGGCGGGGTCATGTTGCCACAGCATTTTGACTGTGCAGCCCTTTTGGATCGCGCGGGCAAGTGATGCGCCATATGCGCCAGCTTCCACGATGTCACCACCCTGATCCGCCTTGCCAAAAAGCGACGCATAACCTTCGATCCTTGCCCCATCAATAATCTTCAGGTCACTTCCGGTTTGGCAAAATTTGCGTTCTAATGTCACAGGTAACTCCAATTCAAACTGCCGAAAGGGCGTTGATAATTTCAAGTACAGAAAGGCCAAACACGGTGCAGACGATGATCCAAACTTGCCATTCAAGGCGGGTCAACATGACTTCGATCTTGCCCAATCGGACATCCAGTTGAGCGAACCAAAAGTCAGACACAGGCGGGCGGGTTTGCACACGTTCGCGAATAGGCAGATCAACGATTTTACGCGACATCGCCAACCTCAATAACAGGCAAACCCAGCAGGTTTCGCTTTTCAGCATCCGATAAGAATGCGGCATCACTGATACGACGCCATTGGGCTTCCCGTTCGGTAGCTAGTGCCGGAATTTGATCCAAATCGGGGCGCAGACTAATATGCTCGCCAGTAAAGTCAGACAGCCAGTCCGAAATTGACCCAAGAATGCGCGAAGCTAGCGGCAAAACCGTCAATCGGTAAAACGCACGGTTCGCCTCTTGGTAATTTGCATAAGTCGCATCACCTGGTAGGCCCAACAACATAGGCGGCACGCCAAAGGCGACGGCAATTTCACGCGCAGCAGCTTCTTTGGTCTTCTGAAATTCCATGTCCGACGGGCTAAAGCCCATTGGTTTCCAATCCAAACCGCCCTCTAGCAACATTGGTCGGCCAGCATTGCGGGCACCCTGATGTTGGGTCTCCATCTCTGACAGCAACCGATCATATTGGTCCGTACTCAACTGCGACTGACCATCGGCACCGCGATAAACAATCGCACCAGACGGACGGGCTGCATTATCGAGCAATGCCTTTGACCAACGGGATGCGGAATTATGCACATCAATCGATGACGCGGAGGCTTGCATCGGCGAGAATCCATAGTGATCATCTTGCGGATGAAAGCTTTTGACGTGGCAAACCATCGTCTCATTGGGAGCAACGGCAAAGCGGTGCTTACGACCGTTCACACCGTACTCATATGCGACGGGCCAACCGTCGGCGCCGGGAACAATGTTCATCCGGTCAGACCGCAAAACATGCAACTCAACTGGCAAGCCTTCGTCACCGACGCCCTCCAGATACCCGTTACCGGTCAAAAGCAGTTGACCATATAACGCCTCAAGAATTTCCGCGCGACCCTGTGCGGCATTTGGGCGGGCCAAAAGCGCTTGAATTGGATGCGTCTCGTAGCGACGCTCTTGGTCTTGCAACACAACTGGCAACGCAGCCGCGGCTTCTGCAATGATCTTTACGGCGCGAAACCCAACAGGATTGCCAATAAAACCGGTGCGGGTTAGCGATACAACATCACGTGGGCTCCAAGCGACGCGCCCTGCCCCCGGCCACGCAATCGCATGACCTGTCGCCGATGCTTTGCCCTCAGCAGGTGCCGCATCTGCAGTGTCAATCTTTGGGCGGTTCAGAAATTCAAACATCAATCACTCCTTGATCCGACACCCCTCAGTGGCTGCCGCTGATCCTTGAAATAGTTTTACGAGATAGGCGCTAAGAAGGTCCGACAGTTGCGCGCGGTGGGGCGCGCAACAGCGACTGCTTACAAGTGCCGCATACGTGGATTGCGCCAGTGCTTTGCCGGTTCGATCATCAAATCATGAATTGCCCAAACAAGCGCATCGACACGGTCCGGCGATCCACGACCTTCGTATCCACCGATCGTCATCTGACACATCTGGTCTTCCAAGCTGGCCAAGCCGCGTAAATGTTTGACACGCCCCTGCTCATACAGCGCAGCAATCGGTTCAGCACGCAGCACCTTACCCTTAACCGCATGAACAGCACGAAACGACACCAGCGGGGATTCTTGTCGCAAAATGGTTTCGACCATCTCGCCGCCTTGATTGACCTCCGCGACCAAACGATCGGCCCCGTGACGGTCCATCGCAGCAATCGCAGCCTTCGCCCACGCATTGGGTGACGCAGCCGACATGGTGGCGTCCTCCAAGACTGTCACCTGCCAATCTTGTGGTGCCCCCTTCATCGTGACCCCACAAATGACAATGCCACAATCATCCGACCCTTTGCGCCCCGTAATGGGCGGATCAATGGCAACAATAATCCGGTCCAATGGAGGAGCAACTTCGATTTGTAGCGCAGATAACTGCGAAAAAGACCAAAGCGCACCCGCCACATCCGTCAACAACTCGCCATCCATTTCTTGGCGACCCAAACGCGTACCGACATAACGGGCCTCGATCTCCTCCAAAAAATCGTCGGCCAGATTTGCACGATTGGCGGCGGTCGGGGCGTGAGTTTTGACAGTGCTGGGGCGATTTAACAGTGCACGCAATGCAGCGTTATTACGCGGAGTTGTCGTGATGCAGGCTTGCGGCTTGTCACCCAAACGCAAACAAAACTGGATCATATCCCATGCATCCTCGGCTTTGCGCCACTTGGCAAACTCATCCACCCACACGGCGTCAAACTGCGGACCGCGCAACGAGTCAGGATCATGCGCCGAGAATATCTGTGCCGTTGCACCATTTGGCCACTCCAACATACGACGGCCTGCAATCCACTTTGGGCGTTGCTCCGGCGGGGACACTGCAAGAATGCCACTTTCGCCAAACACCATGATCTCGCGGGCCTGCTCATATGTCTCGGCAATCAGCCCGATCCGACACTTGGCCCCTGCAGCAGAAGGGGTTGCGCCCTCAACAATGCTACGAACCCATTCAGCACCGGCACGCGTCTTTCCCGCACCACGCCCCCCCAAGATCACCCAACTGCGCCAATCATCCGCAGGTGCGATCTGGTGCGGCATCGCCCAAAAATCGAACAGATACGGCAATGCAGCCAAGGCCTCGTCATTCAGGGTCTTCAGAAATGCCTTTTGACTTGAGCGCGGCGCGGATGCGATCAAGGTGGCGCCCGATATCATCGCGGATTTTGTCATAGTTGACGCCGTCTTGGGCGGTTGTGGTTTTGTATTTTTCATAGAAAGCCTCCTGCGCTTTAAGGGCGGTCGTATGGACAGTCTCAAGCTCCATCAGCTTGGACATGACGGCCTTGGAAGTTTGACCATTCGTGCGGCCAAAACCTGCGATCAACGTGCTCAAAGTTTCCGAGGATTTGTAGAAATGCGCTTCCAGAACAGCGATACGCTTGCGTGCAGCCTGCTCGTCCGAAGGCGGGTGATCTTGCAATTTCTTCATGTGATGATCTGCCTGTAGGAAAACTTCCGATACAGACGAGGAGCAATTTCTTGCCCTCTAGCATAGAATAAAAATATTCTACGGAATCCAAAAAGTCAACGAAACAGGGGCGACCCTAAGGCCGCCCCTGTTAACAAAACTCTAACTTTACAGCGCCTTAACCGCCATCGTTGTTCGCCCGCTCGGCTTCGATTACGCGCCACGCTTGGACGTTACGATTGTGATCAGCAAGCGTCGTGGCAAAAGCGTGGCCACCGGTGCCATCAGCAACAAAAAAGATAAACGGCGAACTATCAGGGTTCAGCGCCGCCTCAATGCTCTCGCGCCCTGGGTTAGCGATCGGGGTCGGTGGCAGCGCGGGGATCACATAAGTGTTCCAAGGCGTTTTGCGCCGCAATTCGCTTTGGCGCAAACCACGGCCCAGGATTCCTTCTCCCTTGGTGATGCCATAAATGACCGTAGGGTCGGTTTGCAGCCGCATACCTTGGTTCAACCGGTTAACGAACACCGACGCTACTTGACGACGTTCTTCAGGTACGCCCGTTTCCTTTTCGACGATACTCGCAAGGATCAACGCCTCTTGCGGCGATGCAAGCGGCACGTCATCAGCACGACCAGCCCAAGCCTCGGCCAAAATCTGACTTTGCTTAGATGTCATTTGGTCTAAGATCGACGACACGGTTGTGCCGGGTACAAATTCATAGCTATCGGGCGCCAATGACCCTTCTGCAGGCGTCTCCGCCACATCCGTCTCAAGCAGATCAAGGTTACGCAGCGCATCCAACACCTGCCAGCTTGTCACACCTTCGGCCATTGCTACACGGTAGCGGGTGTCAGTTTCTGCCTTCACCGTCGTATACGCGCTGGGAGCTTCGTCTTGCGCAGGGTTAAACGCCGCAATCTCGATGAAAAGATTGGTTGCAGGATCAAGTTCACGCACCAAAACCTGCGTACGAGTCACACCGATGCGATAAACCACCTCGGTGCCGCAAGTATTGCGACCACCACGGGTCACAATATCAACGATCTCTTCCATTGA
>Ga0307997_10000354_pt1 | contig 21057 bp, 21 predicted proteins | sample Davwhametageno36_FD_203165 | JGI IMG/M metagenome (GOLD analysis project Ga0307997, IMG submission 203165) | Marine microbial communities from Davis Island wharf, Antarctic Ocean - #36 | ecosystem: Environmental > Aquatic > Marine > Unclassified | place: Antarctic Ocean: Davis Island wharf... | reverse complement strand
GAGGCTCGAACTTGTACTTCCCACAACTATAATAAAAAAGGAACTCAATCATGCCTGATTCAATGTCTACCCTCATCGTTGCCACTCTTGCCCTAACACTGGTGCAAATTTGGCTCTTACCTATGGTACTCAAAAACAAGCATTTTGCTTACCTGCTCTCAAGTCGTGAAGAAGAAATAGAAACTACTCCACTTATGCGACGTGTGGACAGAGCAAAAATAAACTTACAGGAAAGCCTGCCTGCGTTTCTCACGCTCTGCTTACTCTCCATGCAGATGGGCGTCGACAATCTCCAGCTAGCGACTATTTGGTTAGTGCTGCGTATTGTTTATGTACCCCTCTATATGTCTGGCGGATCGTATATTCGATCTTTCGCCTGGATGGGAACTGTTGCCTGCATGATCTTGATGGCGATGAATTTAGTATAACCAGTGAATGGTTAAATAAGGTCTAGCGCTAGGCACTAGTTACAAAGTGTAAAATGCAAGATCGTAAAGCCCTCTTCGGAGGGTTTTTTATTGGAAACTTATTGACCAAAACATACGTTAGAAACCGGTAACTAATTATGAAAATGACTGCTGACAAGCTCGCCAAATACTTTGTGGTTGAGAAACTGATCTTCCATTCGGTAGATTTGAGTCTGTATATGGTGTCGGCCATTGTTGAGGGGGAAGAATATTATATTGCGGATAATAAGGGTGCATTTCTTAAATCAAGCAAGTTAATCGAACTGCAAAAGGCCCTTAGGCATGTCTCAGCCAAAGAGACCGTACTTAGACATACTAGCCCCTATGATGAAATGATCGGCGGCCCAGAGAAACCCGACACAAATGCGTTAGAGGTTCCCCTCGGTGATAACAATCTCTACTAAATCACCATAGATGGTTTAACTATTCATCACCTGGCAATCTATCGCATCCAGCGCCATATGAATGGTTAGGCCCAGACCTACAAGTCTGGTTTTAGGAAAAAAGCACAGGGCAACATAAACCGCGACTAGCCACAGCTGATGTAAGGGATGAAAACCAATACTGCACCTTGTTGGGCTATAGATGGGATCGGCTAATAGGTGGTCTAGATCCACGACCATGGTCGCGATCATGATCAAAAAGGCGAACTTCCAATTCTTGGTAAAGAACAGGTAAGCCACCAGGAGCGGGACTATAAAGTGCAGGCCGATATGTAGCATTAAAGATTGATCCTAACTATTGATACTAACTGAAGCTTCTGTTCAGCCGCAATACTATCCCACCTACGGTTCTAGCGCGTTCTTTTTAACTCAAAAGTCTGAAGAAGAATGATGTTGCCCAATTTAGTTAGCATGCTTACAATAAGCTCCATACATAAATACCCCTACTCTCACCACCTATGACTAAATTAGACAATGACACTCTCGGCTTTGTTATCCATGACGTTGCAAGAATGCTACGTTGGGAATTTGATCGCCGTGCTCAGACCTTTAATCTAACCCGTTCCCAATGGTCGGTGCTGGTAGCACTAATCCGCGAAAATGGTGTGCAGCAACGTACACTGGCTGACATTGCTGATGTCACAGCCATTACCATGACAGGATTATTAGACAGACTTGAACGGGACGGCTGGGTGGTTCGCAAACCAGACTCAGAGGATCGCCGCGCTAAGCGGGTCTATCTGACCGACAAGATCGACCCTGTTATGGCTGATATTAAAGAGATAGTAAAAGAAGTTAGAGCCACTGCACTGCATGGGCTATCCGCACAGGAACGGGATCAATTGATCAGTTTGATGTTGCGGATACGTCAGAATTTGTCTTCTCAAGACAGCCATAAAAATATTTAAATAGGTTAATTAATCGTGTCAGAAAATAATAAAAATAAAGTGACAATTTGGTTGGGCCCAGTGGTTTTAGTTGTAATCGGACTGTGGATTTATATGACCGGTGGCCGTCATGTGGAAACTGACAATGCCTATCTCAAGGCGAATATGGTGTCGATTAGCAGTGAGGTTTCGGCCAAAGTGGTTGAGGTTTTAATTACTGATAACAGTCCTGTAGAAGCTGGCGATGTGCTGTTTCGTGTCGATGATCAGCCCTATCAGATTGCGTTAATTCGAGCCGAGGCTAATTTGGTTAAGGTCGGTGGCGACCTAGAGAGCCTCAAGGCAGACTATTTTAATAAACTGGCAGATTTAAATAAGGCCAAAACTCAGGAAACGTTTTATCTCGGCGAATACAACCGACTGAACAAGGTGCTAGAAAGTAACACCGTGTCTGAGGTTCAGGTGGCTCAAGCCAGATACGACTACCAAGATGCCCTTAATGAGGTACAGGTAACCACCCAGGCATTACTGGCGGTGAAGGCTCGTCTGATCAGCTTAGACCTGCCCCTGCAGGAGCATCCCAACTATTTACTGGCACTGGCTGAGCTCGATCAAGCCAAACTAAATTTGAGCTATATTGAAATTATTGCCCCCTCTTCCGGTGTGATCGCAAACCTAAATATGCAGAAGGGTGAGTATATTATTGCCGGAGCACCACTATTTAGTCTGGTGGACAATGGCAACATTTGGGTTGAAGCCAACTTTAAAGAAACCGATTTAACCCATCTGCGTGCCGGCCAAGCGGCCACCATTACCGTTGATTCCTACCCCGACCTAAAATGGCAGGCCATTGTTGCGAGTATTACCCCGGGTACAGGGTCTGAGTTCTCATTGTTACCTGCACAAAACAGCAGCGGCAACTGGGTCAAGGTGGTGCAGCGAGTCAACGTAAAACTAACCATTGATCAAGCCATAGCGCCCACTGCATTGACCCCGGGTATGAGCGCATTGGTTAGCGTAGACACAGAACATCGCCGTCAGCTGCCTTGGGTTAACTAAATAATGTCTGCCAGCATTGAGCTGAGCCCGGGTGTTAAAGTTGCGGTGACATTTGCTGTGATGCTGGCGGCGATCATGCAGATGATCGACACCACTATCGCTAATGTCGCACTGCCTCATATGCAGGGCAGTTTGTCGGCTACTCAGGATCAGCTGTCCTGGGTTCTCACCTCTTACATTGTTGCCTCCGCCATTATGACCCTGCCCGTGGGCTGGCTCGCTGGGCGCTACGGGCAAAAGAATATTGTGCTTATTTCGCTGGTTGGGTTTACCTTTGCCTCGGTGCTATGCGGCATTGCCGACTCGCTCAATCAGATGATTCTTTTTCGTCTACTGCAGGGTACCTTTGGTGCTGCACTGGTGCCGCTCTCCCAATCGATTATGCTGGATATTAACCGCGAGGAAGATCAGGGCAAGGCCATGGCACTCTGGGCTGTTAGCGTTATGATCGGCCCCATTCTTGGGCCTTTAGCGGGTGGGTTCTTAACTGAGCACTATTCTTGGCGCTGGGTTTTTTATATTAATTTACCCCTTGGCGTATTGGCTTTTATTTTTATCGCAACACTAATGCCCGACTCCAAAAGAGTTGAGCGACGCTTTGATAAATTAGGCTTTTTTACTCTCGCCATTTTTATCGCCACCATCCAGTTAATCCTCGATCGTGGCCATCATCTGTACTGGTTCGAGTCTGGCGAAATACAGCTTTACTGCGCCCTAGCACTGGGTGCTCTGTGGGTGTATGTCGCCCATACCCGTGTGGCCGTGGATCCCTTTATCTCGCCCGCTATTCTTCGCGATCGCAACTTTATGGCTGCACTGAGCTTTATGTTTAGTATTGGTCTGGTTCTACTGGCCACCATGGCCTTACTGCCGCCCTACCTACAAAACATTATGGGCTATCCGGTACTTGATACAGGCATGATACTGGCACCCAGAGGTATAGGCACCATGATGTCCATGCTGGCTGTCACTAAGTTAAGCCATCGTATTGACTCTCGCAGTATGGTTTTATTTGGCCTTCTGTTAACCGCCTACTCCCTGTATGAGATGTGTGATTTTGGTACCTTTGTGCCCTCGTCCCTGATTATACAAACCGGCCTATTACAGGGTTTTGGACTTGGCTTTATCTTTATGCCACTAACCAATCTTGCCTATATAACATTGGCGCCACCCCTGCGGGCAGAGGCTGCCGGACTATTTAGCCTGGTTAGAAATTTGGGTGGCAGTGTTGGCGTGTCTATCGTGTTTACCCTATTTGCACGGGACATCCAGATACAACATTCGTATCTCGCCGAAAATATCACCCAATACACCTTCGGGCTTGGCCTGCAGCAGTTGCCACAGGCTATGAATAATGAGACCGCTGCAATGCTGCTCACCCTAGATGCCGAGATCAACCGACAGGCTGCGACCATTGCTTATATCAATGACTTTAAGTTGATGATGTGGATTGTCTTGGCGGTAATACCGTTGGTGTACTTTATAAAGGCTAAGCCACCGAGTGCACTAGCGACCGAGAGTACTTCGCGTTGAGCCGGAGATCTATCTTCTGAGGTGGCGTCAAACGCGTTACCTATAGTCTATTTTACGCAGATATCCGCGATAAATTACGCTATTCTATTGCCTTTATAACAATAATAAACTGAAGGCTAGAGGGGCATCTCACCATGGATCAGCTAAAAGCGCTGCGGTATTTCAGCAAAGTCGTAGAAACCGGCAGCTTTACCCGAGCCGCCGAAGCCTTTTCGGTACCCGCCTCCTCCCTGTCTAGACGCATTGCCGATCTTGAGAAAACCCTGGGCGCAAACTTACTCAAGCGCAGTACTCGTGTGGTTCAGGTGACAGAGATCGGGCAGATTTACTTTAAGCAGGTACAGGACATTCTGGCGCAGCTTGAGCAGAGTGACGAAACCGTGCGCAGCTATCAGGCTAAGCCAACGGGGTTTCTGCGTATTAGTAGTCTGGTCAGTTTTGGTGAGCGACTACTGCTACCCGTGCTTGATGAATTTAAAACCCTGTACCCAGACATTATTTTAGATGTCAGCCTCAGTGATGAGTTGTCTACCCTGTCTAGGGATGAAGTGGATATTGCTATACGCGGTGGCTATGCACCCAATGAGCGAGTGCAGGCCGTGCGCCTAATGGACAATGAGTTTATTCTGATGGCATCGTCTAGCTATCTGGCGGCGGCGGGAACTCCTGTGCATGCCACTGAAATAAGGCAGCACCAGGGCCTATTTTTTCGCACACCAGCCGGGCCACAACCTTGGTTATGTGAGTCAGACGGGCAGTGGTTAGATGTATCTGCACAACCCCTCGCTATCTCTAACAATGGCAAATGGTTGGGTGAACAGGCGATTGCCGGAAAAGGGATTATGATGGCACCGCGATGGCATGTGCAGGACTATCTCGATAGCGGGGAATTACAGGAATTAATTATTGAGCCAACACTTCGCGTTAGCCAAAATCACGACCTAGCGATTTATCTGTTATACCAAAAGCAGCAATATCTGGTACCCAAGATAAAGGTCGCTGTCGATTTTCTGGTTGATCGCTTTTCGTCAGCGCAAGAAAAGTAAAAGGCTACTCAGTAAAGTGCTGAGTAGCCTAATTGCAATGCTTCGCAGTTAAAGAGGGCTTGGCTCTTAAAGAGGACTTGGCACAATAAGTACCTTGCCATTTCTACCGCGTTGCGCTGCACGAGTTACTGCCTGCTTAATTTGATCAACAGTAAAACGTGAGTCAACATTGGCTTTGAGGGTGCCACTGGCAATAAGAGGAATAACTTGCCCAAATGCAGCCATCTGCTCTTGCATAGTAGCCGTCTGATACCACTTATAAAGCCAAAACCCACGCAGGCGAGTGTCGTTGAATATAACCTTGCCTGTATTCAGGGTTGCAGGTTTACCAGACAGTACGCCGTAAGTAACCAATGTGCCGCCATAACCTAAGCTATCGGCCAATCGACTAAAGGTATCACCACCGACCGGATCCAGCGCCAGCATAATTGATGCATTGTCTGTTGCTTTGGCGATTTGGGCAGCAAGGTCTGGTCCGTCAATCAATACAATATCGGCACCTTTGGCCATCAAATCTTCGGCTAAACCTTCACGGCGAACAATGTTTACTGTCTTGATACCGCGCTGCTTTGCCAGTTGGATAACATAGCCACCCACTGCAGAGTTTGCCGCACTTTGCACAATCCACTGACCTTCTTTAATGTCAGCAAAGGAGTTAAGCATCAGCAAGGCGGTTAGCGGATTAACCGCTGACATAGCCAGCTGCTCAATCACGTTAGCATCAACAGGCCCAAGGTTAGGTATGGGGAAAAAACCTGCCTCCGGGCCTACCAATTCTTCTGCCCAGGTACTGCCGCTAGCAAGAAGGACTAACTGGCCCACTTGCAAGCTCTTCACTTCTGCAGAAACCTCTGTCACTCGACCAACACCTTCACTACCGGGTCTGGCGGGTAATACAGCGTCTACACCGTATTTGCCGGCAATCTGCAGTACATCGGAGGGATTTATAGGCGCTGCCAATACCTTAACTCTGACTTCGCCACTGGTTAGCGCGCGGGCGCTCTCTTCCTTTACTTCAAGTACTTCGGCTGGGTTGCCAATTTTGCTGTACCCGACATATTTTATTTTCGTGTCTTGGTGCTCAGCGCTTGAGTGATGGCCTGCGAAGGCGAAAGAAGTTGCGCCTAAACAAAGCGCCAGAATTGTAATAATAGAGAAATTTTTCATACTGTTAATCCGTTACCTGTTTTTATTGTTGTAAACATAACACCGATAATTCAATCGGCATTACAGCTTGTTGATAATGCTTTTAATGTAACTTCTATACCGTGCTATTTTTGTGTCCCATACTAACCGTAGTTTTTGCTGCATCTTGATTCTCGGTATCATCACGTTCAAACCAGCGACCCAGATAGATACCAACCAAAGACCACAGCGCGGCTATGCCAGCACCCACCACAGCGACCGCCGCTAAACCCAGGCCTAGGCCCTGAGTAAGTCCGGTAAATAACCAGGCCATCAACATGTCTCCGCCGCGATAAGCCACGATATCAATCACCGGTTTTGCCTTAAAGCGAGTCTCACGATCAACGCGGGTAAAGAGCATTTCACGGGCGGGGCGGGTCACGGCGTAATTGCCTGCGCGTCGTATTACCTGCAAGGCCACCACGGCCCCTAGGAACGGTGAAACAGCCAGTATCAGCAATCCGATACAGATCATCACTGGCACCAGTGCGATGGTCACAGGCATACCAAATCGACCCACAATGCGACTCGTAGCAAATAGGCCCGTGGCGATGGACAAAATATTAACTACCAGATCCATTTGCGCCCAAACGGCTGTTCGCTCTGCCCTACTAAGTTCGCTGAGTAAATTCTTTAATTCGAAGTAAACAAACGAGCTGATACCGGTATACAGAAAAATAAACAGACCGATAGCCAGTAAATAAGGGTTCGAGAAAAACATCTTGAAGCCCGCAAAGGGATTGCCACCAATAGGCTCGCTAGGAGGGGTTAACTCCAGGTCTGCATTGTGCAAGTCGGTGGATTTCAATGACTGTAAATAGAAGATAATCGGTATTGGAATTAACAGCATCACACTGGCAATTAACATCAAATTATCGGTGCCCAGAGAGGCAGAGAAAAATGATGGGATAGAGGGACCAATCAGGCCACCCACACTGGCACCAGCAGCGATAATACTAAAAAGCCTGCCCGCCTGTTCTTTGTTGAACAGATCCGACATAAAGCTCCAGAACACTGAAATATGGAAAAGGCTAAAGACGCTAACCCACACATAAAATGCTTTGTCGATTAAGGTGCGATCAGTCGACGCGGATCCCAGCACATAAAAAATAACAAAGGATGCCGCAAAAATACCGTACATAGCCGGTACCAACAGCCGAAAACGAAATCGTGAAACGGCGATGCCATAAACCGCTACCACCGCGGTACTAATAAAGAAATTGAGGGTCCAGAGCCAGCTAACCTCGGCATCTGTCCAGTCACTGGCCATGGCATCCCGCACTGGCCGAAGAATGTAATAGGCTGACATCAACACAACCACGAATAGAAATGAGCTCAGGACCGCCTTCACTTCCCGCTCTTCAATGTTGGAGGCGGTCTTTAGAAAATTGATTATCGGGTTGTTACTGGCGGTCATTGCTTTCCCCTAGGCTGAACCTAGTTATTATTCTTATAGTGAGACTGATTGGCTCTAGGCGCAGATACAGCCAGATCATTACAGAGCGTATTATTACCCCATTTTACACGGGGATAAATGCGGCTATATGGGTATCTTTATTGTCTTAAAGACAACAATGCCGAAGGTGATCCTATAATCCCCTTTCCCACTGACCCTAGCGCACCCCAATTAGCACAATCAGCCTTTACCATTGGTTAAGTGCCCGCTTAGATGGCCCGCGAGTCTAATATAGCAGTGTATCTGACAATAATACGAGGTTATGATAATTCCAATATGCCGCAATCATCCCATTGATATTGATGTTTAAAACACAGGAAAAATACTATGTCCGTTTATATAATTGCAAAGTTCACCATTCATGATCGCAGTGAATATGATATCTACGAGAGTGGCTTTGCTGCCGTGTTCGCAAAATTCGATGGCAAGATGCTAAGCGTTGATGAAGAGCCGATGGTACTGTCTGGAGACTGGGACGCCACTCGATCGGTGATCATTGAGTTTCCTTCACAGAAAAGCGCGCTAACGTGGATGTCTTCTGACGAATACCAGGCGATAGCCAAGCACCGCAATGCGGGCAGTACTGTCACGTCCATACTTGTTAAGGGCCTTGGTTAACCTGAATCTTAAAGAGTTAGTAAGCATTGGTAAGGATTAGAAAGCATTGGCATGGAAGCCAGTCTCAGACTTACATATAAAGTCACTTCATTATAAAATACCGCCCAGTCCCTACAAAAATAATAAAAGTCGCTGATATGCATAATAAAACCACAGTCCCTTTTTGGGTACTCTTCTGCTCCTGTCTACTCTCTGTGTCGAATGTCTCCGCTGGCATTGTTATCGACGGAATTCTTGACGAACAGGAATGGGATAGCGCGCAGGTGTACGGCGACTTTGTGACAGTAGAGCCACTGACAGGTGATGAGGCAAAATATCCCACCGAAGTGCGCTTGATCACCAATGCCGATGGCATTTTTGTTGGTTTCAAGAACTACCAACCCGCCTCAGTGAAGCGCGTTAATCGCCAGTTTCCCCGTGATTCACAGATTGAAGCCGATCGTAATATTGTGAGTATCGATTTCGATAGCACTGCCCTCGCCGGTTATGACTTTACCGTAGGTTCTGCCAACTCACAGCAAGACGGCATTGTGACTCCCGGCGACTATTCTGGAGACTGGGACGGCACCTGGTACTCGCAGACATCCTCGACGGAAGATTACTGGTATAGCGAATTCCATATTCCCTGGACAGTAGCGCCCATGACAGACGCGGGAGACGGCCGCAAGAAAATTGCTCTATGGTTCTCACGCGTGGTATTTGATGAGTCATTGCGATTCGCTTTCCCCAATGCCTATTACTCCCGAAACACCTTTATGGAAGACTGGCACCCACTAGAAGTCGATCAGGTATCCACCTCAACCTTGGACTGGTTTCCTTATGTGAGCTACAGCAACGACCTTCAGGATGGCATGGCGGGTTCCTCCGGCGAGGACTTTAACGCTGGCTTAGACTTTATCTGGCGACCCAATAGCAGCACCCAGTTAACGGGTGCCATTAACCCTGACTTTGGTCAGGTGGAAAGCGACGATCTGGTGGTCAACTTCTCTGCCTTTGAAACCTTCGTCACTGAAAAGCGCCCCTTTTTTACCGAGAACCAGTCACTGTTTAGCAGCAGTATCCCCAATGACGATCAGGCGCTCTATACCCGCCGAATTGGTGCAGGCCCTGCCGGTAGTGGTGGCGGCCTTGTGGATATTGATATTGCGGCCAAGGTAACCCATTTCGGCGAGACAACAGATCTAGGGCTTTTTGTGGTTAAAGAGGACAACGCTGAAGGTAGCTTTGGTGGTGAATTTATCTCCAGTAGAATTCAGCACAAGATTGACCGACTTAGCATCGGCCATCGCCTGACGTATGTCGAAAGGGCTGCTCTGGGTAGAGAAGCCACAGTTCAGGTCGCTGATCTAATCTGGAGAAAAGACGAAACCACAGAGGTGCGTGGGCAGATTTTGTACTCGGACATTCAGCAGCTGGGCAACAGTGCCAATGGTGAACGGGCTGTAGACAACCAGGATACGGCTGGCTGGGCTAGCGTATCTTATGCGCCCAGTGACGAGTGGTACCACAGTGTCTATTTATCCCATTATGGGGATGAGTTTGATATGAATGATATGGGCTACATGAAGCGTAATGATTTTCGCGAGATTTTTGGTAAGACTCGCCACGATAAACTCGCGTATGAAGCAAGCTCTAATATCCTCTCAAGCAGTACTGTGTTTGAATATGGCACCACTGAGAATACCGAGGGCGATCGCCTTGAGTTGCGCGCAGACCTAGACCACACCTGGATCTACAAGTCGACTCGCAAGCTAGCGTTAAAAGCCGGCGCCTCTGCCTCGAGCTTGGACGATCGACTCACCCGTGGCAACGGCATGTTTGCCAAGCCAGCCCACTATTGGTTAGAGACAAGATACTCAAGTCCGCGAGGTGATGACTTTGCCTACAACATTGAAGCCAATGTCGAATACGATGATATAGAGAAGATGGCGTTAAACCTTAACTTCAGCTCCCAGATGTACCTCAGTGAAACCGTTACTTTGGGTGCTGATGTGAACTATAAAAAACTACAGGAATGGTTGATCTGGGATTTTGATACAGCTCAATTAGCCGGTTTTGACGCCGACCGTTTCAATGCTGATATACGCTTTGATTGGTACCCTTCGCCTAAGCAGGAAGTACGTTTGAAATTCCAATGGGTCGGCATCGACGCACAGCAGGTGCAAAGTTATCAGCTTAATTCCGACGGTAATCTAAACCTATCGACGAGCACCGCTTCTGATTTCAGCCAGAGTGATACTGCGTTGCAGATTCGCTATCGCTATGAGCTGGCACCCCTGTCGAATGTTTTTCTTGTTTATAGTCGCGGTGGATATTTTGCCAACAATGATGGGGATGTAGGGCCGGGAGATCTTATTAGAGAGGGCTGGGATGGGATTCAGGTGGAATCTATTATTGCTAAGGTTCGTTATCGTTTTTAATATTGCAGGCCCCTAGCCATGCGGCTTTGTCGCTACAATAGATATTAAAAAATCTGTTGCAAGCTAAAATATCAATCCTATTTAGTTATAGAAAGAATCTAACCTACGAGGGGTTGATCCCTTAACCTCCCCGTCAGAATTAAAATAGACTGTCAGGCTAAAAGGACTAGGGGAATTAGAGGGCCTTGAGGCTAGCACCGATCGCTCAGGCCTACTAATTTCTGCTCCGGCGTCAGACCCTGCCTCTTCGTATACTTCAATACGTTTATAAATCCAGATCTCATTTCCACTAGCATTTTTAGCGATTACTGTGGGAGCTCCCAACAGTTCAGTCACGGAGGTACCGGAATCTCCACTACCTATTTTTAGAATACTCGAAAGTAATATCCTCTGAGTATAATCCTCAGTCGAATCAATCACTTCTGTTGAAACACATCCGATCATTAAAATATTGATCAATATCAACGCTTTATTTATTAATTTCATGAAACCTCAGATGAGAAAAATGTGCTTTACAGAACAGCGATACGCCTTTAGTTCGCGCCCTTTATTATCAGGCAGCCCCCATAAATGAGGGCGCCCCTGAAGTTCTGAAATTAGTACCTACCAAGTAGCCATCAGGCTAGGACTAATTCAAATAAACGCTCGGTCGCTGATAAGGCTGTAGCTCGTAATTCGCCTGCAGAAAAGCAACCAGATCGATGAGCTGGTTCACTGTCATCACATCGTTATAGTTGCGCATTAATGATTTTCCATCAGGCGTACTTACCGGCCCATCAGAGTAGCGACCTGCAAGCCGATGCGACGGATTGACGATTGATGTCACAAGTTGTCCATAGGTTTTGATTAACGTGACCTTACCACCCAACTTAACTGAAATACTATTCTCTGCCAGGTCTGTAGTCAGCTGTTTAACATTACCAACAGAGTGGCAGGCGTTACACCCCAGCTCGACAAACACGGCCCGACCGCGATCCATGTCACCATCTGGTAGCGTGAAACCACGCCCAGATTTAGGGCCATCATCACAACCTGAAAGTATTATCACAAACAATACACTGAATATAGTTACTCGTTTCATCACCCATCTCCTATCGATTTATGTCGTATCTTAGGACGGCTGTGGCTTTTAAATAAACAGTCTTTTAGAGATCTGACATTCTACGGCCATCCTTAGCAAAAGGTCCTTGGCTGACTTGAGTGTTTCCTCAAAGGACCCTCTTTCAGAATAGACTAGAAATCAGCTTGCTGATGTTTGGATTTTTCTTCAGTTGCCACAATCCAGGCAAAAAAATCCCCCGCATCTGAGATGCGAGGGATATTGTTGGTGCCTAAAGAGAGATTCCGTCCCCTCACTAAAGCACCTAATCATGCAGTAACCTAACAAACAGCAGCCTAATAAGGCCTGACACCAAGGTAGGAGACAAAACGTTTCCCTTAAATTTACACCTTAAAAATAGCGTTCTTTACAGGTAGCTGACGGATACGCTCGCCAGTCGCATTAAAAATAGCATTAGCCAATGCTGGAGCAATTGGCGGTGTGCCAGGTTCCCCAGCCCCGCCCATGGCTTCGCCGCTGTTAATAATATGCGTTTCAATGACAGGCGCCTTAGACATTCTTACCGAGGGGTAGTCATGGAAGTTACTCTCTGCCACCGCCCCATCTTTAATGGTAATCTCGCCATAGAGAGCAGCACTTAGCCCATAAATAATACCTGACTCAATTTGTGCCTTCATGCCATCCGGTGAAATCGCGTATCCCGCATCAATAACAGCCACCACCCGGTCAACAGATAAGTTGCCATCAACAACCGTCACTTCAACAACCTGTGCGACGATAGAGCCAAAACACTCTTGCAATGCAATGCCTCGTCCACGACTTGGCGCCAGTGGCAGGTTCCATTGCGCTTCGGTAGCCGCCTTGGTCAAAACAGCGAGCAGTCGTGGCAAATGCTTAAGTCGCGCAGCCCGATACTCATAGGGATCCTGGCCAGCGGCAACCGCCACTTCGTCGATAAATGACTCGGTGAAAAACCCATGCTGAGAATGATCCACACTCCGCCATGCACCTAAAGGCACATGGGTTGGACTAGCAACATGGCCAATTTCTTGGGCCGCAACGGTATAAGGGATAAGTGGCGCTTCAATAGGCTCCATTTTCCCCGCATAGGTATTTTCCCATGCCGTGAGGTTACCTGACTCATTGAGTGCTCCACGGAAGCGACTCTGAACGGCTGGCCGGTAAAAGTCTTGTCGCACATCTTCTTCACGGGACCAAATCAGCTGCACAGGGCGGCCCACCTTAGCGGCAAGTTGCGCGGCCTGAACGGCGTAGTCAGCTCGAGATTTTCGACCAAAACCACCGCCCATGAAACAGTTGTGCAGGGTTACATTTTCAACCTCAAAACCCAGGGAGTCGGCGACGGCTTGTCGAAAACTCAATGGGCTTTGACAGCCAATCCAAATTTCACAGAACCCATCTTCAACCACTGCAGTGGCATTAAGCGGCTCCATGCAAGTATGGGCGAGAAAAGGAACCTGATAGTCGGCCTCTATCACTTGAGTGGCCTCAGCCATAGACGCGGCCAAATCACCCTGTGAAACATCCGATTGGAGATCAATACTGGCGGTAATATCTTTATCAAATTGCGCGAATATCACTTTGCTAGAGACTGCATCATTCTCGGTAGCAGCCCACTGAATATTTAGCGCGTCCATGCCTTGCTTTGCTTGCCAGTAGCCCTCGGCCACAACGGCGACCGATTCCACGGAAGAGAAACCACCAATCAACGCACTGACTTCAGCAGCCGGAAGCCGAACAACGTCCACAACACCTTTTATCGAACGAGTTTGGGCGTCATCAATATTTTCAACGCCGCCGCCAAAGGTTGGCGCGCGCTTAACAGTGGCATACAGCATGTTAGGCACCCGCACATCTAAGGCAAAGATAGCCGTACCATCAACTTTACTGGGAAGGTCGTGGCGTTCAACATGGCGCCCCATAATCTTAAATTGATCGGGGGTCTTGAGCTTAGGTGACGCAGGGGGCGTCATCTCTGCAGCAGCTGCCGCGAATGCCGAATAGGGTTCAGCTCTCCCCGTCGCTTCGTGAATCAGTTGACTGTTGAGCGCCACCACTTCATCCAAGGGCACCTGCCAAGCTTCGGCTGCTGCGAGTCGCAGCATCTCCTTAACTGCAGCTCCAGCGACACGCATACCATAATGGCCTGTAGTACGTACACTCAGGCTGCCGCCCGTAATCTGCAGGTCAAGCGCTTGGGCGGTACGAATGAGAACACCATCCACTGTAGGTACGACGAAGTCTGGCATATCAACGCCGCCAAGCAGCATGCCTTTACCCATTGGATAGTTGGCAAACGCACTGATGGCAGGAGCTTCCTCAAATTTCACCAGATCCCAGTCAGCATCAAGTTCATCCGCAAGCATTTGCGCGAGTGCCGTACCAACGCCTTGACCCATTTCTGAGTGGGGAACGATGGCAGTGACTACGTTATTACTGTCGAGTTTTACCCAAGTATGCAGAAGCGTTTCGTCAGCATCTTTTAAATAGCCTGAGAAGTCGCCAGCACGATTACCCGGACGAATTGCGACGCCCACTATTAAACCACCACCGGCTATAACACCCGCGCTAATGAATCCGCGTCTTGTCCACTTACCCATTGTTCACCTCCTGTACAAAATCAACCAGAGCAGGATCGAACTGCTGAACACCCGCAGCCGTCTTAATCGCTTTGCGTATTCGGCTATACATGCCACAGCGGCAAATATTACCCGACATAGCATCATCAATATCTGAATCTGAGGGTGATGGGTTTTTCGCAAGCAGCGCCGCCGCAGACATGAGCTGGCCCGACTGGCAGTAACCACATTGCGGCACCTGCTCGTCGATCCAAGCTTGTTGCAGAGGATGAAGCTCATCAGAACTAGGCGCCAGGCCTTCAATCGTCGAAACATTCTGCCCAGCGACCGCTGAGACGGGAGTCATACATGAGCGTATCGCAACCCCATTAACATGCACCGTACAGGCGCCACATTGGGCGATACCGCAGCCAAATTTAGTTCCTGTAAGCTCAAGTTGCTCTCGCAGTACCCATAGTAAGGGTGTTGCGGGATCTACCTGCAGTTTTCGTTCAGTACCATTAACAGTTATTACGGTCATTTTTGACTCTCTTTGTGGTTTGCTGTCCGCACATTATTAGGGGTTAAAATTAATTGGATTAGGATGGTTTGTCAATTCACTTTTGATAAATACCCGGCTATCAAAGACCGATAAGTTCTCTCGTTACTGGCCTAACGGGGCAAAGCAGCCTATTCCTTGGGGTACTTTGTTTCGCCCAAGACTTTCACCAGTGCTGGGTGCTTTGGTGCTGAGTGGATACAGTAGCAGTCATCAGCGCTCAGTGAGCTCTCTTGCATCTGCAGTTACAACTTTTCAAGGGTTGGGGTATCTTTGCTCACAACCTAGAAAATCAGACTCTCAAGGAGGTAATGCTAAAGAGTTGGCAAAGCTTATTTGAAATGCAAACGCTTGTATAATAGCGTAACTAGTCTTACCGTCTCCAACTAAGTTGTCTGTCTTATCAGATGGGTTTATCAATACTGAGAAATATTTATGCCAGGAATCATTAACGATTTAAGCGTCGCCGGAACTCTTTTTTTACGCGCCACTGGGAGAAAACTCCTATCAAAAAGTGACCCCGAACCCGATCTGGAAAAGTATTTTTCCGGTATGCAGGGGCTATTAGATCGGGCACCTGAGGGGTTGATTCAAGATTATGAATGGTTAGATATGCCCGGAAATCGACCGCCTTGGGTTGCCTCTGGCACTAACCTGCAAGCAGGCGATGAGGTTAGCTGCTTTATGGCCGGGCGAGTATTTGCCAGCAGACCGCTCGACATCTGGTTGAGTCTTGCGCTACAGGTGTGGTTTAAAGTAGGCGATGGCGAGATATTTAGAGGGGTCCAGAATAGCCATTCCTTTACCGCCAGGGAAAATGGTGCACTGCAGTTTGGCAATTACTTTCCTAACGATTGGGAAAACCTGCAGGGAGAGCGCCAGCAGGATGACAAGGTCTATGAAACCTCTAGTGGTATGTCAAGAATTTTGATTATTCGCTGGCACGAATCGGCCATTCAGAGTCTTCGCGAAATGCTCAGTCATGGAGATTTTGACGGCCATTTAAAATCTGAAATTGCGCGGCTAGAGGTCGGTGACACTACGCCTAAAGGTTGGTCTTATCTCTGGAATATTGGCAAAAGTGCTATTTTTCATCACCAACGCTCGGAAACTGCTGATGACTGTATCCACTGCCAAACTCAGGGCGACACCGGTATTCTGCAAAAAAACGTGGATATGATTTTAGATGAGAATACCGAAATAAGCTGGCAATGGTGTGTCGATCAATTGCCGTCAACACTGCGCGAAGATACTGTTCCCAGTCATGATTACCTAAGTATCGCGGTTGAATTTGATAATGGTCGCGATATCACTTACTACTGGAGCAGCACTCTCCCTGTTGGCACAGGTTATGACTGCCCCCTGCCTAATTGGCAAGGCAAGGAATATCATGTCGTTATTCGTAGCGGAAAAGAGGGGCTAGGAGAGTGGAAAGACGAGAGAAGAAATCTTTTTGATGATTACAAAGAGTATATGGGAGAGCCACCTGCACGCGTTGTGAGTGTCTGGCTAATTGCCAACAGCGCCTTCCAGCGCAATAAGGGTGATTGTAAATATGCCAATATTGTTCTGCATAACAAAGGCACGTTGAGGGTTCTCTAGCCCTCTTTTTTAATCAGTGCTACCTCATCAAATTTAATGCCATTCCATCCAGGTTGCTTAAACACACGGATACTCCGATGATTGCTAGCACCTGAATGACCGAGCACTTCGTCCCAGTAGACGGCTCCAAAACAGTCTCCCCCGCCCCCTATGGAAGAGCCCCCTACCCTGATGCATTGTAGGTGACGGCTCAATTGGTGGGATTAGGGAAATCAGAAGATTATTGGGCTACAAAGCAGGCGTAAAAAAGCCCCTAAAGCGCAGTGACTATAGGGGCGTTTATGTATGGCGGAGAGAGAGGGATTGATAAATATTAGGCTGAAGCCTGCTATTTATTCCTGCGGACCGCGATTAAACTATAACATCTTGGTTCTCTCAGCAGTCATTAATGCTACTTCGTTTACTCTTTCCCTTACTAAAATCAGGGTCAGCCATTAGCCCTTTCCTGCAGAAACTAGTGCCGCAATGGCGCCTGGTATTACAAGAGCTAATCCAGGGGCAGCGAAAATAACGGCTAAAGCCCAATGCCAACCAAAAACATCCATAGCACCAAAGAATGCTCCAATTGTAATAGGGAGAGAAAAGCGGAAAATAAACGCTAGAACTAATGCAAGTCCTGCCCACCATCCCCCAAAGTGGAAGTCAATTCCGATATACCCAGCGCAGACTTGGAAAATACCATAACCCAAAAAAAGTATAACCCCTCCCGCCGTAAGTAACCCTTTCATACCTTCTCCTACTTAGCTTCACGCGTTGATGAATTAGCACATAGCAACGGTAATCTCATTGCCATTATTCGGCTTTTTTACTTGCTTCCAAATCTCTGTTTTATTTTGCCCCACAAAAAGACAAATGGTAGAAATATCACAAACCATAGTTTTTTAGCAAAAATTAGCAAAGTAGCCATCAATCCGGCTGCTATTCCCTTACCATTCTTTGACCCGGCAGTAAGAGCCACAAGCGATGCAAGACCAATTCCAGCCATTCTATTTCCTGGCTCATAGTCACTATATAAGAAGCCATTATCGAATGAATGGCTGTCTAAGGCTGCAGTCAAAGCCTTGGAAGATTCATGAGGGCTGTCACCTGGGCCCACAAGAGTAATCCTAGTAAAGCCTTCCCTTCCTAGTTTGAGTGCAACCGAATTGAAAATTGACTCACCTTCAGACTCGGCTTTTATCATATAACGAGCGACATCTCTTGTACGGTCATAAGTGGGCTCTTTGACCCAGCCTTTAACGTTTAATTCGGCGACACCATTAGCAACTCTGATTTTGTTACCTTCCGCCGTACTCTCAATAACACCCTGCATGAGGTCATCCGAGTCTAACTTTTCCCAATCAGAGTCATCAATATATCCTTCATCGAAGTATGAAAATATGAGCTGGTAGGTCCAATCATCACTTAGTGCAACTGCACTTACATCTTTAAAACTATCAGTGCCATTGGTATAAAAAAGGAATTTCCTAGCGTCCTCTCCGCTAAAAATTATCCAGCCTTCAGGCAAGTTATATCCTTGATTAGCATTTCTGAAGCTATATGCTTTAGGAATATCTTCAAAGTTAAGCTGTGAGATAGCTAATATCATATCCTGCTCTGTCTTTGGGTATTCGAGGTCAATAGCATGCAAGTTAAAAGTTAAACCGAGTGTTAGCGTTACTATGAAAGACTTTAAAATTTTCATTACTAATTCAATCCTATATTTTGATTTAAAATCAGGGGAGTAATTTTCTTTTATACGTATAGAGCAACGTATCGCCATAGCTAGTCTAGTTGGTTCATTTTGAAGCGCACACAGAGACCAAACAAATCACTAGAATTATTTGTATGTATCTCACCCTTTATCCCTTTTGTTAATTAGCCGCTAATGTTTCAAACAGTTTCCATCTACCTGCGTATCTCAAAAAATTCTGCAGGGCAACTCGCTGTCTTTACATACTTAAAGCCTAAGCTTCCATAAGCGTACTCTTGTTTGCAGGTTTTGACCAACCGACCATGTACGCTTTAGGCGGTGGCTTGAAATGAATCCCAGCCATCAGTGGGTATCCCATGCAATTCGGCCGCCGAACCTCCTTTAATAGTACAGCCGTTTTCAGCACTACAATACACATTGTTCTTTCATACAGCCTGTCACTTACATCAACGCTGGTCATACCGCTGTAATAGTCATTCAACGCCTGACACTCTTCTTTGGGTAGGTCGCAAGTAATCCCTTCTTTCCCCATCAAGCTGCATTTGTTTCAGATAGGGAGCGTGAAAAAGGATTGAATCGTTATCAGCTAGAAAGCCTTTCTTACCTCATAAGAAAGCAACAGCGCATAATGAAGCACACATCTTATTGTCTGGAATAATAGTTGTTACGGCTCGATCTCTGAAAACCTCGCCTAGGTTATAACCATCGTCCAGATACCCTCCACCTGACTCAAGTGTTACCTCTATAGGACAGATCACTTCACCATCAGCGTCTAAGCACGGCTCTCGCTGATCGATTAACTTACCCCGCAAAGGTACTGTCGGGGCAATTGAGCCAGTGACCAATATTGAATGCTTACCACCAGTAAAACAGCTGGCGCTAGACGTGTCAGAACTAGCCTGTATTACTAAGTCATCAATGTAATAAGTTTCAGAAGAAACATTAAGCGCTAAAAAGGAGGTGAGTAGCAGTGTAAGTCTCATGCGGGGTGACTCTTATTAGTTAGATATTAAAATATACAGATCAGACCGATTAAAACGCAACTAATACGTGCTACTTCCTTGTGGACAATACTGAGACTCGTAAGCACTTATAACAGGCAGCTAACCTCTGACCTATGTAGGTTTTGCCGCAGTTAATGTTGCCTTCAGTTTATTAGCTTATTCTATGCCTTCCCTTATAAAGAGTTGGGCTCTCCATAGAGTTTCATCAGCTTTTGGGCTGCAATCTTGATCTATATTAATACCTCTTTGACACCACGCTTCAATCTTTATCTGGTTACGTAGTCCGCCACGTGGCGATTTCGTTACTCTCATGGACAACTTCTTACTCTGGTTACCTCCCCATGCCCCTCCAGTTTCAATTAGAGCTGCCTTTGCCGTCACTATCTTGTAGCCAGCATTGAGGTTTATAAACAGAAGCGCGCGTTTCCACATCGTTTTGCAGTCTATAGAGCCCTCACAAAAAATGGGGTTAGCGACGTCTGCCTGCATCGCTGGAGTTAAAGAGCTTTGTGAGGCGCAACCACTTAAAATGGCTGCCATTAATAGAACAAAAATAACGTGCTTCATTGGGTAATCCTTAATTTACAAAAAGTTGATAGTTCATTGAATCAATAGAGCCTGACATTATTAGCTCTCTAAGGTGCTCACCTTCTACGCCATACGTTTCTGAGACATAATCTGCGAAATCGGCACGTTGCTTAGCTTCATCTGAACTTTGCTTTTGCTCAGCTTTCAAATACGCAAGCCCTGCCTGTTCTTCTATGGTGCTAGCGCCTGTTAAGCCACGTAACCCTTGGCTCACCCTGTCAGCCTGTTGTTTGCCGAACTCAAGCCTCCACTTAGCCGACTCAGCGCCACTTTGTGAGAAGGAATCACTTAATCTAAGTCTACTCCTGTCATTTGGCTCAACTTTGAGTCTACTGGGGCACGACAAGCTCTTAATTACAGACCCATCATCGTAATAGCACACGCCTAGCCGCTGCTTTGAAAGAGTAGGGTCAAGCGCAAACGCATTCGATATGAGAAATAGAGGAAGAAGTAGAAAAAATCGCATGAGATACATTCCTGTTAATTAGGTATTAACTATATAGAACAAGTGTATTTATGCAACTACGCATAGACACTGGCAACTGAGCAGTTTTTTTTGAAACGGGCTTCTGAAGTGTCTGTGCAGATACAGTAACAATCACAAGCCCACAGCAGGCTCCCCCGGTGGGGTATCAAGTGCCCCCCTGCCTGATTCTTCACAGGTGACGGCTCAATTAGTGCGATTAAGGAAATTAGACGATAATTTTGCTACAAAGTTTTGCTACAAAGCAGGCACAAAAAAGCCCCAGAGACGTTGAATCTACTGGGGCAGTTATGTATGGAGGAGAAAGAGGGATTGATAAATATCAGGCTGAAGCCTGCTATTTAGTCCTACGGACCGCCTTTGGCGCCCAAAAT
>Ga0307997_10000347_pt1 | contig 21252 bp, 17 predicted proteins | sample Davwhametageno36_FD_203165 | JGI IMG/M metagenome (GOLD analysis project Ga0307997, IMG submission 203165) | Marine microbial communities from Davis Island wharf, Antarctic Ocean - #36 | ecosystem: Environmental > Aquatic > Marine > Unclassified | place: Antarctic Ocean: Davis Island wharf... | reverse complement strand
TATTACAACCAATACAAAGGCTTGATCAGCCAAGCTTACACCGCACACGGTATCACCAATTTCCCAGCAGACCCGTATTTGGTGGTCCAGATCAATTCGGACAATGTCGCTAACGCCGATACCTACGGCGTGGATATGCACTACACCCACGTCTTTTCGGAAAACTGGCGGATGAATCTCTCGTACGCCTATACTGAAGGTCGCTACGAAGACCTCACCGAGTCGGACCCCAGTAATCCCGTCGAAGGCCTGACCAACGAGTACCTGTTTGCGCTGATGTCAGAAAAGGCACCGAAACATGTCGCCTCGCTCTGGCTGGTTGGCCAACTGCACGAGGATTGGCGGATGGATTTAGGTCTCCGCTACACAGGTGAAAGCGGCGAGAGCCAGACTGAAAACCAGCAAAATGACATCCTGCAACTGGATGCACGCTTGTCTTGGTCTCCGACAGAGAAGTTGGAGGTCTCCCTCGTTGGGCGTAACTTGCTGGATCGCTACACCGACGAGAACCTGCTCAACGGTACTATCAGCGACAATTCCGAGCAAGAGCGCGAATTTTATCTAGAACTAACCTACCGTTTCTGAGCCTCCAGCTTTTTAGAAAAATGATTAGCGTATTCAAGATTGCCCTCATTGCACTGATAGGAACTTGTTCCTTTAGTCTGCATGCGCAAATCGTTCGAGACGATGCTCTGAAGGCTAGCTATTTAGTAAATTTCCTTGAATTTGTAACTTGGGATCAATTGCCGAACAAGGGGCACACTATCGGCGTACTGAACTCTGAGGGAGTGGCATCCAGAATAAAAGCCATCAGCCTCGGGAGGATAGGCGACTTGAAGAATCGACAAATCCGCGTCGAGCACTTTAGCCAGGCAAAAGAGATCAGCAAAGTCAGTCTTCTATTTATTGCCCGTGGCAATCAGATGCAATGGGCTGAATTAGTAGAACTCTCCGAAAAGCAGAATTTCATTCTAATCGGCGAGGAAGATGGCTTTCTTGAGGCTGGCGGAGTCATCCAGTTTGTGACAGTAAACAACCGGATTCGATTTAAGATTAATAGCAAGCAGGCAAAAAAAATCGGGGTCAGTATGAGCTCCAAACTATTAAGCCTAGCTAAAGAGGTGAAGCGCTAAAATGAAAGATTTATCCAACATCACTTTTTTAAAGAATCTCCCGATCGCCAGTAAGATCGGATTGGTCACTTTTTGTACAAGTACCGTTACGCTGCTCATCCTCTCGAGCGCTTATTTCCTCTTCAATTGGACGCAATATAAAGAGCAACAGGCTGCCAGGCTCGAAGCGATCGCCGGCATCACCGCATCGGCTACCGAAGCCGCGCTGATGTTTGATGACAAACAGTCGGCCAGTGATTATCTGTCATGGCTTCGGCATGAGCGAAATCTCGACATGGCGATTTTGATCGATGCAAATAGTAATTTGTTCGCTAGCTTTTATAGGGACGGCATTTCAGTCGACACAAAGACGGAAAACTGGAAAACACTCTCCGATTTTAGTGATGACGAACTCAGCTATTCAAAGCCTATATACCGCGGCTCTGAGAAATTAGGTGCGATTTACTTGCAAAGCAACCGAGGTACACTTCAGAACTATTTCGCCCGCAGTCTTCTAATCGCATTTTCCCTTTTTATAGGTGGCCTGGCCACTACAGTCTGGCTGAGTCGGTTCCTCTGTCGGGCGATCACTGCGCCAATCTCTGACCTAGCGAAGCTCGCCGAAGATGTCTCGAAGGCACCAGATTACACTAAAAAAGCTAAAAAGGTCTACGATGATGAGGTCGGTTCACTGGTTGACAGTTTCAACCGCATGCTGGAGCGGATCAACAAACGGGATGAAATAATCAAAAAGAGTCACCAAGAGCTTGAAGATTTAGTGCAAGAACGAACAGCCGAGTTACAAGAAACCAATGCTACATTAATTATACAAACCGAGCATGCTGAAGCCGCGTCTAAGGCGAAGTCAGATTTCCTCTCGGTCATGAGCCACGAAATTCGCACTCCGATGAATGCGATCGTAGGCATGTCGTCGCTGATGGCGGATGATAACGAGTCCGATGCCCATCGTGAAACAATCGACATTATTCAGAAAAGTTCCGACGCACTCCTTAGCCTAGTCGACAACATACTCGATTACTCGAAGATTGAAGCAGGGATTACCGAATTCGAGAATGTCGCCTTCTCAGTCCATGAGAGTGTTGTCAATCCACTCGTCGTCGTTGCGGCTCAGCAACAAGAACCAAGTATCAGTTTTATTGCGGACTGCTCCCCAGAACTCCCGTCTATCCTCATCGGAGATCCCACGCGTTTAAGCCAGATTGTAACAAACCTGCTCAGTAACGCGGTCAAATTCACTGAGCATGGACATGTGATTCTTAAAGTCGATTACGACCGCGAAACTCATCCACCGACGCTAGAAATCAATGTGAGCGATACGGGTATAGGCATCCCCGAAAACAAGTTCAACCGACTCTTTAAACACTTTTCTCAGGTCGACGCATCGATGACTCGCCGCTATGGAGGCACTGGGCTTGGCCTTGCAATCAGTCAGCGGTTAGCTCAATCAATGGGCGGGGAGATCACGGTGGTAAGCGTCGAAGGTGAAGGCAGTACTTTTACAGTGAGGCTACCGTTGAATGAAGTTGAGGGGCAAGAAAATCTCTTTGACGCGACCGAAATTGAACAGGGAGCCAGTGTGAAGCTAATTGGCTTCGCAGAACCCTACATTGGACCGATAACAAGACTTTGCAGGTCGATCGGACTCGAGATAGTCGAACCCTGTGTTAACCACAGTGCCCCTTCCACGATCGCATTAGTCTACGGAGAATTTTTGAAACCAAATGAAGTCACCGACATTTTAGCTGCAGATCCACTACGATTCACCGCTGCCAAAACGATCGTCGTATGTCGCCAAAAATACGCCAACCCGATGAGAGAGGCACTCGGATGCAGAACCATCAGCATACCCGTCACGCCACACGCATTCGCCTCACTTTTTCAAGTTGCCAGCAAAAAAGCAAATCACAACCAACCAGCCTCGAAGCATCAAGACAAGCAAAAGGTCCTCTCGATCCTTCTGGTCGAGGACAATGTAGTCAACCAACGGGTCTTTGCTCATATGCTGAAACGCGAAGGATTCCACATTGATCTAGTCGAAAACGGTGCCGAGGCCGTCGAAGCGGTTCGTAATGGCAACTACGAAATAGTATTCATGGACTACATGATGCCCGTGATGAACGGCTTGGACGCGATCCTTGCGATCCGGTCGGATTCAAGGTTCAAAACAGAACCCTACATCATTGCCCTGACTGCCAACACCCAGAAGCAGGCGGCCGAAGATTTAATCGGAGCGGGCGCCCAAGTCTATTTGGCTAAGCCCGCAATGAGAGCAAGCCTACTGGGCGCGATCGAAGTTTATCTAGATTCGCGGCCATGCCGCTTAGGCCACATTCAAGAAAGACTACCGGCTTCGATTTGAACTTGAGAGCGCGAAAATCGCTTCAACCAAAATGATGGGTCTGCATAAAATGCAGCTGGGTTCTTATAGACTACACCACTATGGAAAATCATAGACCAAGGCTCAACAAAAAGACATCGGTAACAGTTAACGCACGCACCTCGCGTGCCCGATGACAAATACCGATGCCGTTCAAAAACACCGATGCAATGCCCTAAAAAGGACGCTTTGTAATACTCGCACCAACGTGATGCTGTGGTATAGTGAGAGCGCCTGCCGGTTGACCACGTTAACCGCGTTGACCGCGTTGACCGGGATGGTATTCTTCGCCAGTAGGCTATTTGGCTGGCGGTAGCCGGCACTCTTTGCCGAGATTAAAGGCTGGTGTTGTTCGCCACTTAACAAGTCAGGTCGCTTTAAAACCGTCTAATCTAATTCCGAGCGGTGACTCATCCGTGATAAAACGGTTGAACCCGCGACTACGCGCCTCCCCCTGCATTGTAACGTTCGATCCATCCAGCGCTCCAACTCGCATAGTCACCAACTTCGATATGGACGCGAGCTTGCTCCATTAGATTTAAGAAGAAATGCGTGTTGTGTATCGACAGCAAAGTATGCGCGAGCAGCTCTTTAGCCATTACCAGATGACGCAGATAGGCGCGGCTATAGTTACGGCACGTATAGTTGTCCGCATCCATGATCGGTTCGGGATCACACCTAAAGCGCTCATTCTTTAGATTTAACACACCTTCGGGAGTAAAAACCGTCGCATGCCGCGCGAGCCGAGTCGGCATCACACAGTCAAACATATCCATGCCGAGGCCGACCATCTTCAACAACTGCGGGGGCGTGCCAACTCCCATTACATAGCGCGGCTTGTCCTTTGGCATGACGGGCGCCGTGGCGGCCACCTGGCGAATCATTTCTTCTTCAGGCTCTCCGACACTCACGCCACCGATTGCGTAGCCGGGGAAATCCATTTTAGCAAGTTCACGGCCGCAGTGTTGACGCAAGTCATCGTAGATAGAGCCTTGGATAATCCCGAACACATGGTGCCCGGATTCAATAAATCCATCTTTGGTGGCATGTTCTAAAAATTCACCCGCCCAGCGGATTGTCCGTGTTACGGCGGCTTCGCACGCTTCGCGCTCGCACGGATACGGCGGACATTCGTCGAGCACCATAGCGATGTCGGTATCTAAGTTCTTCTGAATTTCGAAGCAATTCTTCGGCCCGAGGAATAACTTTTTCCCATCAAGGTGTGAGCGAAACTCGATTCCCTCCTCGGTAATCTTACGCAGCTTAGCGAGGCTAAACACCTGAAAGCCTCCACTGTCAGTCAAAATAGGGCCGTCCCAATTCATGAACTTATGGAGACCACCCATATCGCGAATCAATTCTGAAGTTGGCCGGATATTCAAGTGGTAAGTGTTACCCAATATAATTTGCGAACCGACCTCCTTGATCTGCGTAGGCGTCATACCTTTCACAGTAGCTTGAGTGCCCACCGGCATAAATATCGGGGTTTGAATATCCCCGTGCCTAGTTTTGAGAACCCCACGCCGCGCCTGACCATCTTCTTTAAGCAATGTAAACATGGGAAAGGAGATAGCGAAGCGATGAAAGAAGTGCGACGTTTAAAAACAAAATGCGCGTGGACTCGCCCCATAGCCCGTCAGCAGAATCGAAAAACTACCTTAAAGCCACGGTCGGAGTTTCACTCCCAAATGGACCACTACCAATCAAATAAAACGCATAACTAATAACTCGCGGCCGAATCATCAGATATTTTCAGTTACCTCAATAACAGATACTTACAAATCTAGCCTGGCGCCCGTCTTTACACTTCATCAGGTCCACTTCCACGCTTAAGATCCAATCGTACGATACAGGCCGTTCCTAAGTGACCGGACCACCCACCTCGTTGTTGGCATCACAGTAGCAATTGACTGAATAGCGGGCTAAATGCGGTGATGCGAAGCGCGCCGCCCCGGCATACCGACTATAATATAAGTTCGACGTTGAATGTTCGACGTTCCGCGTTTTTATTGGCGACCTTTATGAGTCTCGACATACCCAGTATACAAGAAGTTGACGGCAGCGGGCTGCATTTTGCTGTCATTGCCTCGCGCTACAACGAAGCGCTGGTGGACTCACTGGTGCGCCATACCTGCGCAACGATCGAAGCTGCGGGAGCAGAACCGCCAGTAGTTGCCCGCGTGCCTGGCGCCGCAGAACTGCCATTCGCAGCGGCGACACTCGCGAACCACACCAGTTTTGACGCAATTATCGTGATCGGTGTCGTGATTGCCGGTGACACCAGCCATCACGAAATCATTGGCGACAGCACCGCCGCCGCCCTCCTCGACCTTAGTATAGCCCAAAAATTACCGATTATTAACGGAATCTTAGTAGTCAACAATCTCGCCCAAGCTGAAGCGCGCGCTGGCGAAGAAATCAACCGTGGCAAAGAATTTGCCCAAGCAGCCCTCGAAATGGCTCAATTTACAAAAAAATGGAAGATCCAGAACAACCAGTAAAGCGCCCATCACAGCGTCGCGAAAACCGCATGGCTGCGGTGCAATTTCTCTATCAGTGGGAGCTCAATAAACCGGAGCAACTCAACGATGCAGTGCGGGTCTTTATAGAGACTCTGGAGCAACCACGCGAGCACTACGCGTTCGCCGAAGAACTGATTCATGGCGCCATCGAACACATGGCTGCGGTTGATGAAGAAATTAAAATTCACGCAAAGAATTGGACCTTTGACCGTATCGCTAAAGTCGACTTGTCGGTTTTGCGCCTCGCAATCTACGAGTTACTGGAACGCACAGACATTCCGCCAATCGTCAGCATCAACGAAGCCATTGAGCTGGGTAAAATCTTCTCAAACCCTGACTCTAAGCGCTTTATCAACGGCATACTTGATCAAATGAAGAACAAGATCGACCGCCCTCTGCGCACGGCCGCCGACTAGAAGCCCTATTAATTTGAAAACTAGAGAGTCATCAGCATCCCCGCTCTTCGCGGTCAAGCGAGTCGCGAGCTCCCCATTAATAAGAAACCAACTATGCGCGGACTCTTTAAAAAGTTTAAAGACGGCTTAAAACGCCAAACGCCGACTTTCCAGAAAGCATTCAATGGCATCTTTTCGGGTGCGCAGCTCGATGAAAGTGCACTCGAAGGACTGGAAGAGGCACTCTACACAGCTGATTTTGGTCATCAGACCGTCGAAGAGATCATCGACGAAATCAAAATTGCCTATAAAGCCGACAAGTCGATGCGTGGAGAAGATGCCGCCAGAATTGGTGCGACTGTATTAACTCGGGTGCTCGAAGGCGCTGAAGGTCGTGTCGAAATCGGCAAAAATAACCCTGAAGTCATCAGCCTCATCGGCGTCAACGGCGCGGGCAAGACCACCACTTCCGCTAAGCTCAGCTACCTGTATCAACAAGAAGGATACAAAGTTTTGCTCGGCGCATGCGACACCTTCCGCGCTGCGGCCAACGAGCAAATCAAAGCATGGGCCGATCGACTCGACATCGAAATCGTCGCCAGCCAACATGGCGCTGACTCAGCGGCGGTTGCCTTTGACGCAATGGCTGCCGCTAAGAATCGTAAGCGCGACCTCGTCATTCTCGACACGGCAGGCCGCTTGCATACCAAGGGTAATCTGATGAAGGAACTCGAAAAGATGCTTCGCGTGATCCACAAGCAAGACGCGACTGCCCCCCACCACAGTTGGCTCGTCGTTGACGGCAGCCTCGGCTCTAACTCGATCGAACAGGCACGCGCATTCCACAAGAGCTTTCCACTGACGGGACTGATCATTACCAAACTTGATGGCACCAGCCGTGGCGGTGCGCTGGTAGGAATTTATCGTGAGCTCAAACTCCCCATCTATTTTGTCGGCCTCGGCGAGCAACCCGACGATCTACAACCTTTCGATGCGAAGAATTATGCGAATGCGATCTTCGGCATCGAGCAGTGATCCTAATTCCATCCTTCACCCTTCATACCTTCGCCAATGTCTACCGCACCACTCACCGTCAAACTCGCAGAGCGTTCCTACCCGATTCACTTTAGCGACAGTGCAGCGGCACTGAAAGTGGACATTGCAAAGCTGCGGACTGCCGGGCGAAGCGTGCGCGTAATCAGTGACGCACGCGTGCTCAATGCACACCCTCGCTTCCTAGCACAGGCAGGCTTTGAAGACAACGAAGTGCTTTCACTGCCACACGGCGAACCAACCAAGTCAGTCGAACGCTTCAGCGAGGCGCTCAGCTTTCTTGCTAGCCAAGCCGCCAACCGCGACTGCGCCCTCTTCGCTTTCGGCGGCGGCGTAATTGGCGATCTAGCGGGTTATGTAGCCGCCAGTTATCTGCGCGGGATCGACTTTTATCAAATCCCGACGACTCTGCTGTCCATGGTCGATAGCTCAGTCGGCGGCAAGACCGGCATCAATCTGCCGGAAGGTAAGAACCTCGTCGGCGCTTTCTGGCAGCCCAAAGCAGTCTATATCGACGCAGGGCTTTTAGAAACGCTACCGCCGCGTGAGTTCGCAGCGGGCATGGCCGAGGTGATTAAATATGGAATGCTCGCAGACATCAAACTGTTCGAACAACTCCAGACACTGGACGGACTCGATGCACTTTCGGAAGAGCTCCCTGGGGTCATCCGAAAGTGCTGTGAAATCAAGGCTCAGGTCGTGGCCGAGGACGAAAAAGAAACCGCAGCGATGGGAGGGCGGGCCTTGCTAAACTTGGGACACACCTTCGCACACGCAATCGAGAACGCCGCAGGCTATGGCGAATACCTCCATGGTGAAGCGGTCGCCATCGGACTCAAGCTGGCAACCGAACTTTCAATAAGAATTGGACAACTTCCAAAGAGCGAGAGCGCACGTGTCGAATCGGTAATTTCCACATTCAACTTGCCGATGAAGATGCACACTGCACTCAGCATTCCCGACCTGATGGCAGCCATGCAACGAGACAAGAAAAACCGTAGCGGCCGATTACGCTTCGTTACCATGAATGCGATTGGCGCAGCAATCACCACCGAGGGTATCGATACGAAGCTGATCGAGTCAATTTGGGCCGCGGCTGGGGCCGGGGCCAAATAAGAGTTAGGCTCCAGGCAGGTCGAGGCGCACAGTCGCGTCCTGGCGCGCCGCTAGCTCGACTCCTAGGATCGAGTTATGTTCGGATGAAAATTGATGAATCCGTCCTAATCTGTTGCGACGGCTACGCTCCCCATTCGTGCAGCCCACACGCTCGGCGATCACTCCCGGAAGAGGCTGCTTCAACCTGCTCTGGCGCCGTCACACGCTAACAATCGATGATCCATCCGGAACCCTTGGATCTCAGCCATGATACAAACAGCGCAGCCTGCCAGTATGAATTTAATCGCGTTGCCAGTCAATGACGTAGGACCGAGGTAATGGTCGACTCACCAGCAGTCACCTCGCAATTACTCAAAACCACGAGCGAGTCCAGTCGTTTGCGAAGGCTGCACGCTCCAAAAATACCTCGCTAAGAGACAAAACACTTTGTAGAGCGAGTCTTCTCCAAGACAACGTGGCATCTCGAAGCACGCCAACTTAGACTTCAGTCTTCGCAGGTTTTTAAACCTGCGAAGACATACTCAAATCTATGATTCGCTTAAGGCTTCTTCGCGTTTTTTCCTCTCGATACGGCCACCAATCCAAATCGCAAGTTCATAGAGGCCATACATGAAGCATGTGGTCAATGGCAGTGAGATGAAGTCACCCCCAGGAGACATAAGCGCCGAGAAAATCATCAATCCCACGAAGACCCCTTTGCGGATGGCCTTCAGCTTCGAGACTGGAAGCACTTGCAGATAGACCAGAATGACAATTAGTAGGGGGAATTGGAAAAATGCGCCAGTCGCGAGTGAAAACCAAACGACCATGTTGTAGTAATCCGAGGCTGCCCAAAACAGTTCGAAGCCGAAGTATTGATTCAGGCGCACGCTGAAAGCCAAGGTCAGCGGTAGAATAATAAAGAATGCGAACGCGACACCTGTTAGAAATAACAGAAACGCAGCAAAACACGACGGCCTGAGCACGCGGCGTTCCTTTTCAGTAAGGCCGGGCGCAATAAATGCAGCGATGAAATACAGCACAAATGGCATCGATAATGTGAAGCCACCCAGCAGAGCGATCTGGAAGAAAACCGAAATAACTCCCATCGGACGGTAGGTGATTAAGTTTTGTTTGACCAACTCGACAGAACCATAAGCAGACAAGATCGGATACTTCAACCACCCTGCAATATCTTGGATAAAAATCGCGACAATCACTAAGCCTATGATAAAGGCCAAGACACTCCGACCGACGGTCCAGCGAAATTCTTCTAAGTGCTCCAAAAAGCCCATGCCTGCCTCTCGACGTGCGGTCGCCTCCTCCTCTAACTCACGTTCATACTCTGACTCATAGTCGTCCTCAACTTCGACATACTCATCTTCGACCGAGTCCTCTGCCTCGTCCTCATCATCTTGATCATCGTCGAACCCATGGATGCCTCCCTCAGCAGCCTCCGTGCTCTCGTCACTCTCCGCGCGATCCTCCAATGCCCCCTCATCCTCGAGAGGTTCATCGTCGGAATTCGGCGCGCTTTCATCGCTGTTCGGCTTATCACTCATACTTCAATTACAACTACCGACCAAATCATACAGTAGGCAATCGCAATACTTAAAATTCTCAATGATGTTTTCGCCATTGGCTAATCGATTGACAGCCATTGATAAGTAGCTAGTCTATACACTTACATAGCTCATGCGAAGGCAGCCCTCTTTTCGAACTCACCCAACTCGATCCCCATAAGATACCCCGCAACTTATGCCAGCTAAGAAAGTAAAAAAAAGCACGGAAAAGTCGGTACAAAGCGACGCCGCTAAAGCGGTAAAATACAGCTACAACTTTGGAAAAAAAACTGACGGAAATTCCAAACTCCGCGAACTTCTTGGCGGCAAAGGCGCTAACTTAGCCGAGATGGCCCGCATCGGCCTACCAGTGCCCCCGGGTTTCACGGTCACCACCGAGGTCTGCTCATACTTTGAAGACCATGGTCACCGATACCCAAAGACACTCGCGGCCGAAGTGAAGGCTTCGGTTACCGTCATCGAGAAACAAGTCGGTAAAAAACTCGGCTCAGATAAAGACCCCCTCCTTCTTTCAGTCCGTTCGGGCGCTCGTGAGTCAATGCCCGGCATGATGGACACGATTCTAAATCTCGGCCTCAACGACACGACCGTCAAAGCACTCGCAACCGAGTCAGGCAGTGAGGCTTTCGCTTACGATTGCTACCGCCGCTTTATCCAAATGTATGGTGACGTCGTCATGGGTGTTCATGCAGTGAACGAAAACGATCACTGCCCCTTCGAAGGCATCCTCGAAAATATCCGTAAAGAAGCAGGCGTTACACTTGATAATGAACTCCAAGCAGCTGATCTGAAAGAGCTAATTAAGCGTTACAAGGCAGTCATTAAACAACGGACAGGGACTGCGTTCCCGCAGGATGCCTACGAGCAACTCTGGGGCTCTGTAGGTGCGGTGTTTAGCTCATGGCAAAATGAACGCGCGACACTTTATCGCCAGAAATACGGTATCCCAGCGACATGGGGCACCGCAGTTAACGTTCAAGCGATGGTCTTTGGCAACATGGGTGATACCTGTGCGACAGGTGTCGCATTCACTCGCAACCCTGCCAACGGCGAGAAGGTCTTCTACGGCGAATACCTCATCAACGCACAAGGCGAAGACGTCGTTGCAGGCATTCGCACTCCAAACCCGATCGCAACGTTGAAAGACGAAATGCCAAAGGTATACGCTGACCTCGAAGCAGTCCGCAAAAAACTGGAAAGACATTTCAAGGACATGCAAGACTTTGAGTTCACCGTTGAAAACGGCAAACTCTGGATGTTGCAGACACGCAACGGCAAGCGCACAGGACTCGCCGCGATCCGGATCGCGGTTGAACTGGTTAACGAAAAACTAATCGATCAAAAAGCCGCACTATTGAAGATCCCCGCGGACTCCATCTCTAGCCTCCTAGTCGCCGTATTCGATCCGACTGCGGAGGCAAAAGCGAAGACACTCACAACCGGTTTGCCGGCGGGTCCAGGCGCCGCATCTGGCAAGATTTGTTTCGCCGCTGCAGAAGCTGAGGCCGTGGCCGCTAAGGGGGGTCATGCCATTCTTTGCCGACTTGAAACCACACCCGAAGATCTTCGTGGTATGATCGCAGCCGAAGGCATCCTGACCTCTCGCGGTGGCGTTTCATCACACGCCGCTCTAATTGCGCGTCAAATGAACAAGGTCTGTGTCTGTGGTGCTGCTGAAGTCGCGATTAACTACGGCGCTGAGACACTGACCATCCGCCACACAGTCTTCAAGAACGGCGACGATATTTCGATCGATGGCACCACTGGCGAGATCTTTGCGGGGGCGCTCGCCACCGCTCCTTCCGAGGTGGACCAAGTACTCAACGGCAAACTCAAGCCTGCAGACAGCTACACATACCAAATGTATGCGCAGGTCATGAAGTGGGCTGACAAACATCGCAAGCTGGGTGTTCGCGCCAACGCAGACTCGCCTGCACAAGCTAAATCCGCCATCGCGTATGGCGCTGAAGGCATCGGTCTGTGCCGCACTGAACACATGTTTTTCGAAGGTGATCGCATCACCTACATGCGGCAGATGATTCTCGCAACAGATCAGAAAGAGCGACGTAAAGCGCTCAAGAAGCTTCTCCCGTTCCAACGCAAGGACTTCACGGGTCTCTTCAAAGCAATGGCCGGTCTACCGGTAACCGTGCGCCTGCTCGATCCACCCCTGCACGAGTTCTTGCCTCACGATGAGTCCTCCAAACATGAGCTAGCCAACTCCCTCGGCGTCGATGTAGATGTGATTTCGAACCGCGTGCACGCACTTCACGAATCCAACCCAATGCTCGGCCACCGCGGTTGCCGTCTAGGTATTTCCTATCCGGAAATCACAGAGATGCAGGCACGTGCAATATTTGAAGCAGCTGCCGCCTGCTATAAACTCAAAAAGCCAATAAAGGTGATTCCTGAAGTGATGATTCCACTCGTCGGTTTTGCCGGCGAGCTAAAGAATCAAGTCGCAGTGGTTCACCGCATCGCTGCTGAAGTCATGCAAAAGAAAGGCGTTTACTTCAAGTATCTCGTTGGCACCATGATCGAAGTGCCTCGGGGTGCGCTGACCGCAGACGAGATTGCAGAAACTGCAGAGTTTTTCTCATTCGGTACCAACGACCTGACACAGACAGGTCTCGGCATGAGCCGCGATGACGCAGGCTCATACCTTGGTCGCTACAAGAACCTCGACATCCTACCACAGAACCCATTCGCGTCGATTGATGTAGCAGGTGTCGGACAGCTCGTTCAAATCGGCGCTCAAAAAGGTCGTCAGGTCAAAAAAGACCTAAAGCTCGGCGTTTGCGGCGAGCACGGCGGCGATCCCGCCTCGATCGAATTCTTCCACGCTGTCGGACTCGATTACGTAAGCTGCTCGCCACCGAGGGTCCCAGTCGCACGCCTGGCTGCGGCCCACTCCGCGCTCAGAGCGAACAAGTAGTCTGAACAAAATTCAATTGAACCAAGCCCTGCAGCTCTTCCGGGAGGGCTTGGTTTGTTTCGATCTAAATAAATTTCGCCCAGCTCAGCGCAGATGCTGGCCTTAAATCATTACAGACTCACCGTGGCTTGCGGTTGCCATGCAGTGGAAAGACGCACAACTTGCACCTCAATGTCCGAAAGTCCCGCGCCCAGTTCACGCCTCAAACGCAATCTGCTGCTCTTAACTATACCCGCTGCGCTTTCTGCTGCGATGGTTTTGATACTTTGGCAGGCACACCCTGACCTCCTCTATTGGAAAGACTTGTCCTTCTCCATTCTCGCCTTTTTGGAAGCTCATCCTTGGGCGCTCGTGCTTGCGCTGGCGACACTGCCTGGCATCGGTTTCCCAATTAGCCCACTTTTTATATTAGTCGGGGCGGTGTTGGGCCCGAAATATGGACTTCCTACGGCTTGCCTCATCGCAATTGCCGCGCAGAGCACGTGCACGATTTGGACTTACTTGCTCGCGGCGGGTCCGCTCCGTGGAGTGCTGACCAAATTTGTCTTACAGAAACGTCCGCTCCCGACATTGACGGACAGCAATGCGATTCGCCTCGCACTCATCATGCGGATTACACCCGGAATCCCTTATGCATTCCAAAACATTGTGCTGGGCATTATCGGATTAAAGCTGAAACCCTACCTGCTGACCTCAATTCCGATTACTGCGATTTGGACGGTCGGCTTTGTCACCACCGGCGGCGCTATTTTTAAAGGAAGTGCTGGCATTGCACTCACAGGAATTCTATTACTAATCATCTTAATCCTCGCAACCCGAATGCTTCGTAACCGGACCAAAGAATATGCTGGATAATGCCCTAAAACCTGCAGCCAACAAAGTGCTGAATGTTACCGCGTTGACCCGCTTAATTAAACGACAGCTAGAGGGCACCTTTCGTCAAGTCTGGGTTCAAGGTGAAGTCTCGAACCTGCGCCGTCAGAGCTCCGGCCACGTTTACTTTTCACTGAAAGACGCGGGGAGCCAACTCCCGTGCGTGCTCTTCGCCCGCGATGCTGCCAGTCAAAGTTTTCAACTTGAAAATGGCATGGAGCTACAAATCTTCGGTGACATTTCAGTCTTTGAGCCGCATGGCCGCTACCAATTAATTGCCAAACTCGCGATTCAAAGTGGCGAAGGAAAACTCCAAATCGAATACGAACGCCTCAAGCAAAAACTTGCCAGCGAGGGGCTGTTTGATAAGGAGGGCAAGCACGCACTCCCCACCCTACCACTCAAGATAGCAGTCATCACCTCTCCGACGGGAGCGGCACTACAAGATTTCCTGCGCATCCTTCGACGTCGGGAATACTGCGGCGAAGTCGTCATCTTTCCGGCTAGAGTCCAAGGCCAAGGCGCTGCGGCGGAGATAGCCGCGATGCTCGACCATGCCAGTGCCAGCAACGGATTCGACCTAGTCGTCATGACTCGCGGCGGTGGCAGCATCGAAGATCTATGGGCATTTAATGAAGAATCACTCGCCCGCGCAGTCGCCGCGTGCCCACTACCCATCATTTCTGCAGTCGGCCACGAGATCGACCACGTCCTCACCGACTATGCCGCCGATCAACGCGCAGAAACACCTTCCGCCGCAGCTGAGCTCATCTCGTCACTCTATCTCCATGCAACTCAGAACGTAGAAACTGCCGCACAGAACCTCGCCTACCAGGCCAACGACGGCCTCAAAGAGCGCACGCGCGATCTACGTGACCTGCACGCCCGTTTACAAATCATCGCACCCGAACGTCAGATTGAACACTTTGGCCTGCGGATGGACGACTTAGAAAATAAACTGGGCTACCATTTACGAGAGCGCTTGCGAGCCAATCAAGATCAAGTGAGTCAGCACGCCCAGCGCTTGGCCGAGCACCACCCGCGTGTGAGGCTCGAAATCGCAGCGCATAACTTAAGCACCCTGCACCACCAACTCGCGCAGGCAGCCAAACAATCCACCTCCCACAAAGTCAAGCGTCTAGAGCACCTCAAAACTCGCTTGGAGAATGGCAGCCTCAACGCGACACTCCAGCGCGGTTACGCAATCCTATCAGATCCGGAAGGCACCATTATGAACAGTGCCGATAAAGCAAAAAATGCTGCCAAACTAACTGCTCGCTTTCATGATGGAAAAATAGAGCTAAACGTTAAAAAGTAAAAAAGAGGGTCGTTTTTTTGCTTTTTCAACGGGAGGGCCAGCGGTTGACTTAAAACCTGATTTGATCGATCTAAAGCCACGGTATTTCAGGGGTAAAGCGGTGAAACTGCTTTTAAGTGGAACGAAGACCTTCGTTGTGGAGAGGGGCCGAAAAAGACCCGCAGTGGAGGATGCCGCCACACACAATGCGGACTCAGCGACTCTTTATAAACAGTTTAATAGCCACGATGTGGGGCGCAGCTTCCATCTCACCAATCGTTCACCTTCGGCTCTAAATTATATCCACTGACTGTTTTTAAATTTAAAAAATTCATTTCCTCGGAACCAATCCCAAAAATGACTGTTTAACTAGCATGGGTTAGTTACCTATTAGGTTTAGTTAAGATTGATATATAGGTTAGTGATAGGCTCGTCTTCTTTGATTAGAGGGCGGGCCTTGATTCTTTCTAGAGGCCCAGTGAACATCTTTTAAAAATTATTGAGTTTGCGTTTCGACTGGAAGCGCGTTTATTCCTAGGCCACAATTTATGAGTGAAGAACGTGAGGAAAAAAACCAAAAACTAAAACTGTCTCGCGACACTGCTCCGCAAGAGCCGAAAGCAAGTAAGACCGATCAAACGCTGCCCTCAGCAGACGATAGTCAGCCTCTGCCCGAACCCATAGAGGACGAAGCGTCGGGGCAAAAACTAAAACTTTCTAGCCTCTCCCTTCCTGAAGGTGATTTGGAAAAGCAGACTCCTCTCAGCGACAGTCCCCTACCTCACCAAGGGCCAAGCGAACCAAAGAAACCGACGACTGCAGCGGCGACGCCTCCGCCACTCCCCACCATCGCAGAAACCAAGCAAGGCGATTACCCAATGGTCAGTATTTTAGTCATCGTTGGGCTTTTTTTAGTCCTCTCTGGTGCCGGCCTCGGCATCTGGTGGGTCCTCAGCCAACCTTCCGCAGACGACGGCGAGCCCGAAATCACAAGTAATTCCTCCACGCAACGCTCAACTACCGGAGCGACCATCGAACCATCCAACGATTCAAGTCCAATCAGCCGGGCGAAGGCGGTCATTGCCGAACTACCCTCCAGCGAGGTCGACGAAATCATCGCAAGGGTTGAACCGACACCAACCGCCATCGAAGCGTCTGAAAACTCTCCTGTATCGCCGCAAATGACGGCGGAAAAAATGGAAGCAGAGCTCCACTTGAAAACCCGAAAGATCGTCATTTCCTACCTTTCGAAGCTTCACATTGAAGGCGTTCGCAGCGGCAATAGCCCCAAAGTGATGATTGCAGGCGAGAGCTACTTGACGGGAGACGAAGTCGTCAAGGCCACTGGTCTTACCTTTGAAGGACTCAATAACGGCAAACTACAATTTAAAGATCGTAACGGAATTTATTATCTTAAAAGCTTCTGATTGCTCTTTATCAATTATTCATTTTACTCAAAATCTATTATGAAAGCGAAAGTATCACTCATCTCCCTCTTAGCACTGGCCACAGTGTTCTTCTCTGCATGCACCACTCCTGTGGCGATCGATCCTGTGAGCGGGCAAGAACAAACAGCCAAGTATCAAGCGGGCTACTTCTACGCTCCGATCGATGCGGCACCACTCACGATCTTCCGCAATGCAATCCGCGTTTTAGATGAAAATGGCTACTATCGCACAGGCGAACTACATAAAGAGACCACGATCACTCTCTACGCACGCAAAGTCGGAGATGGCAAAGTCACTGTCCGCATCGAACATCTCCCAGATGGTCAGTCAGAACTTCGAGTCCGTGTCGGCCGGTTGGGTAACCTCGCAGAATCGCAATTCATCTACGCAAAGATTCGCGACGCGATGTAACCCCAACATAAACCTTTAGAAAGCCGCCTTTCCCCTTGGACTGGCGGTTTTTTTATATTATCTCACCTATTGATCACTTTTCGAAATATTTAATGACATCTAAATTCACACTTATCGGCGTCGGTAGCCCAATCGTCGACGCGATTGCGTCAGTCGACGAAAACTTCATCCAACAAATTGATGGAGACAAGGGCGGCATGGTGCTGGTCGATGCGGAGACGATCGCGAGGCTCATAGCGCAAGTCCAGGGAGACACCACCGCAGCGCCAGGCGGCTCGGCAGGGAATACCCTGTTCGCACTCTCGCGCATGGGTGCTTCAACCCGCTTTCTCGGTAAAACGGGTAATTGCAGCCAGGGCGCCTTTTATCGAAACCGCTTTGCAGAGCTAGGCGGCGACGGCCAATGTTTCAAAATCGGCGACATCCCGAATGGCCGCTGCCTCTCCCTCGTCACACCCGATAGTGAACGCACCATGCGCACCGACCTTGGTGCAGCGATGACGCTGAGCCAAGACGAAATCTCAGTTGAAGATTTCGCGAGCTGTACGCATGCTCACATCGAAGGCTACTTGCTCTTCAACCAAGCCCTGATGATGCACGTGCTCAAATGTGCAAAGACCGCCGGTTGCACCATCAGCCTAGACCTAGCTTCCTTTGAAATCGTCAATGCGACAAAAGACATATTACCGACAATCCTCAAAGATTATATCGACATCGTTTTCGCCAACGAAGAAGAAGGCCAGGCCTTCACTGGCATTGCCAACGATTATCCCGCGATGGCGAAGGCACTCGCCGAGTTCTGCGACGTCGCCGCGGTTAAAGTGGGCGCTCACGGCTCCTACGTCGCGCATGCGGGAGCAGTCGAGAAGATCGAGCCCGTCCATGCCGCCCACGTAGTCGACACCACGGGCGCCGGTGACCTTTGGGCAGCTGGATTCCTATTTGGATGGTCCCAACAACGCCCACTTTTAGAGTGCGGCAATATCGGCTCCACCCTCGGTGCGGCCGTCGTGCAAGAGCAAGGTAGCGTCCTTCCCGAACATGTGTGGCAAGACATCCTCAGCCAACTCAAAGTCGTCCATTAGCCATCGCCAATGAGCCTAGTAGTGATTAATCATTAACTCCTAGGCAGAACTCAAAAGCTATTAATCATTAGCTATTACCCAATAATTATTTCTCTACCATGAATACCGATCAAATTTCAGACCTCGTAATCGATATTGCCAAACGCGCGCGCGCTGCATCACTTGAGCTCGCGGCGCTCAGTACCGAAACAAAAAACAGCTTCCTCACACTACTGGCAGAGCATCTCGTTGAGAAAACGGCCGACATCCTGGCAGCCAACGCACTCGACTTAGAGGCGGCGAAGTCGTTCGACCTATCGGGTCCAATGACAGAGCGACTCACCTTCACCCCTGAGCGCATTGCAGCGATGGCCGAGGGTGTCCGTCAAGTAGCCACACTGCCTGATCCAGTGGGTGTAGAAATAGAGCGCATGGCTCCACCCAAAGGTTTTGACCTACGCAAGATCCGTGTGCCCATGGGTGTGATCGGTATCATCTACGAGTCGCGCCCAAATGTGACCGTCGATTGCGCGATACTTTGCTTGAAGTCAGGAAACGCATCGATTCTACGTGGCGGCAAAGAGGCCTTTCACAGTAATATGAAGCTCGCGGAGATCATCCAAGACAGCCTTCGCGAAAGTGGGATTCATGAAGATGCAGTGCAGTTTATTCCGACCACGGATCGCGCGGCGCTCGGCGTGTTACTCAAACAGGACGACTCAATCCACTGTATTATTCCTCGTGGTGGAGAGAGCCTGATTCGATTCACCGTCGAGAATAGCCGTATTCCGGTGATCAAGCACTACACCGGAGTGTGCTCTGTTTACATTGATGAGGCAGCAAACGCCGACATGGCTGAGGCGATCCTGATCAATTCCAAATGCCACCGACCGAGTGTCTGTAATGCGGCTGAAAACTTGATTGTTCATCAAGATGCGTCGGCTCAACTGCCACGCTTGGCAAAAGCGTTGCACGACGGCGGCGTCGAACTACGCGTCGACCAACACGCAAAAGCTTTACTCTCCGCCTGCGGCCTACCGCTTGTCGATGCGACTGAGGAGGATTTTGCGACCGAGTATACTGATTTGATCATCTCAATTGCAATCGTGCCCGACCTCAAGTCAGCCATCAAATTGATCAACGCCAACAGCTCTGGCCACACCGAAACCATCGTCACCGAAGACGCGTCCGCGGCAAAGCAGTTTCTCACCAGTGTCGACTCAGCAGCAGTGTTTCACAACGCCTCGACTCGCTTTTCAGATGGCTTTGAATTTGGCCTCGGAGCAGAGATCGGCATTTCGACCGATCGCTTACACGCACGTGGCCCGATGGGCTTGAACGAGCTCTGCACTTATAAATATATTCTTAACGGAGCTGGCGAAATACGCTGAACCATCGAAGATCCCGTCGAATCTCAGTGAATCCCTTAGGTTTTTTACCCAAACATCTAAGGCTGATGCTCGCGATCTGCGGCCTGTATCTTTTCGCTTGGATGAGTGACTACAGCGACACCACGCTGGGTCGGTTCCCAAGCCATGCAAATACGGAATCAATCACCCAGGCGCTGTCGGCCGACAGCGCCCCCCACTTCTCCTTATATGATTCGATACTCGCATTGCTCGCACACTTTTTTGAGACGTCCGAAGGTTTAATCAGCGCAGCACGAACACTCAACCTCGCTGCAGTTTTGGTAGCCGCTATTCTAGTCGGTCTGGCCGCAGGACAATATTGGAGGGCCGATCGCAGTGCCTGTGCCGCTGCGCTACTGGTGGGCTGCAACCCAGTAGTCGCATTCAACGTCGGACAAATCTCGTCCACGCCCCTCGCGATCTGCTGTGTGGCTCTCTTAGCCTGGCGCCTAATAAACTGGCTTCGCCAAGCTAAGATAGCCGATAGCTTCATCATCGGTGGCGCGCTAGCCATCGGCGCAGCCCTAGAAAGCTCACTTATCGTCCCCGCGATCGCTTGGCCCGTCGTGGCATTGCTCTACCCAGTCCGCCAAAAAGCGACTCACTTGATCGCTGCGCTCATTGCTCCGGCTTCAATAACAGCACTATTATTTGTATCAAATTTACAACTACAACCAGCCATAGAACCCAACGTAACGGGAGTCTTAGCCAAGCTTTATAGCCTTTTCAGTAATCAAGAGATCTCCGACGGCACCAGCTATGCACTGCACGGCAAGCTCAGTTTGTTCCTACTGATCAACCCCATTCACTGGGGGCTGATCATTATACTTGCAGGTGGCGGGTTCTATGCACGCACCAGAGACCCACAAAAAAGACGCGGTGTCTACGCGTTTTTGCTATTCAGCATACTGTTCGCTGTGGGATTCATATTAAGCGATGGGGGCGGTCAAAACCGACTCGCAGCTCTGCCGCTATTGGTAATCATTGCGGCTGGCAGCATTTCAAAAGTTCCAAAAATTTGGCGGCGCGCGGAATTCAGCACTCATCGAAGAATCACGATTGGCGCTGCCTGCCTCGCCCTACTCACCTACAGTGGGGCGTTCGTCACTACATTATCAGACACGGATAAAGAACAGGACTACGCCTTTATGGCGGAGGCCAGCATCGCTTTAGGCGAAAACAACACCGCAGTCACTTGGGCCCAGAAAGTTTTAGAAATGAACAACGAAAGCAAAGCGATGCACAGCATAATGGTGCGCGCCGATTTTAACAACTGGGCGCTTATTTCACAGCCTAGACCACTCTCGTCCGAAGCGATCAAAGAGCTATTAACTGCGATTGAAGCGGCAAACCTGAGCGATCCAATTGTTCGCAGTATCAAAGGCTTTTACTTGTGGAAATTGAAAGACCAAGACGCCGCGCGAGCACTTTGGAAGACCACGCAAAGCGACTCCGCCCTCTCTCAAATTGGCTTACTTTGGACCGGCGGCAATGATATCGAACCCACCGCAAAATCAGACCCTTACTTCGAGCTCGCTCAAATTGCTCGGCAAACAGACCGAGCCTCGCTCGCCTATGGCGGAAAAGAACGGCTGATCGACAACTTGTTTGCAGAAGGATATTAACCTTAAAAGAGGAGTCGGCAGACAAGATTCAG
>Ga0307997_10000339_pt1 | contig 21506 bp, 17 predicted proteins | sample Davwhametageno36_FD_203165 | JGI IMG/M metagenome (GOLD analysis project Ga0307997, IMG submission 203165) | Marine microbial communities from Davis Island wharf, Antarctic Ocean - #36 | ecosystem: Environmental > Aquatic > Marine > Unclassified | place: Antarctic Ocean: Davis Island wharf... | reverse complement strand
CGAAAGTGACGAGCTATTTACCTCAACACTTGCCTCCTCAGAGTCTAGCAACAACCCGACTGCCAGCAACACTACTGGCGATGGTAGATCATTTGGTGGCCTATTTCAGTTTGGTAAAATGCGCCTTGCTGATTATAACGCGGCACAGGGAACCAACATCACTGTAGAGGGTATTCAGAACGGTACTGTATCAGCGGATCAACAAAAGCAGATACAGAGCTGGTCAGTGTCTGACATAGATACCTTTATAGATTCTCAGGACCTTAAAAACTATGAAGGAACTAAGGTTAAGGGTGTCACTATAACAAGAGACAGCATGAGAGCTGTTGCTCATCTTGGTGGCAAGGAAGGCCTCAAGAAATTCCTGAGCTCACAGGGTGAATATAACCCTAACGACAACCCTGAGAACCCTTCTCAAGGAACTACGCTGCTGGATTACGCGACTAAGTTCTCTGTTGGACCCCAGCCTACTTCCAATGCGGTTGAATCATCAGCGGACGCAGGGCCTAAGAGTACACGCCTTAACTCTATCTACAGCTTACCAAGCTTTGACGGCACGTCTGAGACTGAAAACCTTAGTCTCTTTGAGCGAGGAGCCCGTAATTTAAAGCAGACCTTCTCAGGCGATAACACCGAAAGCCTGATGCAGGACGCTTTAGTTGCATTTAAAGACCAGTTAGCTTCTGCTGGAGAGCTCGACAAGTACACCGCAATCCAGAGTGGTGCCATTGATTTGACGCCCCGTGGTTTTGGTATGTCGGGAGTCCAGTACAATCAATCCGCACTAGAAATGGAAGACTTTCCCTTAGCATCTACTATTACGTCCGTAGATGAGTTTGAGGGCCTTCAGGCGGATTGGGATTCAGGAAAATTCCCAAAGAATGAGCAGAACACTGCCTCGTTTAATAGATTGATGTCGCGGTACAACGCTCTTCCTGCCGGATTACCTAGAAATGTCCTTGATCTTACAACTAAAACAAAGATCCAGGCTGCTTATGCCGTCTACGGGGACTTATCCCCAGAACAGATAGAAAAGCTACCTGAAGGATACGGAAACCGCCTTCGCTCTGTCTTTAACTCGACCCAAGAAAACGGGTCTGGCACCGACATCTACACAGAATTAAGAGATCGTGTAACCGCAGCCAGAAAAGCAGATGGACCAGAGGCAAAGGAGGCCTTAGATCTGTATGTGATGCAGGACCTCGTGTTTAAGCTTGAGCAGTTTAACTCCGCTGAAACATCCTTGGATAGCGTAGAGAGAGTCACACAGCTTCTCAATATTAAGGGAATGGTTGAAGACGCAGACTATTCTGTAGAGGGCTCAGAAACTACGCGATATGCTAAGGTTCTTGCGGGCATTGATACGTCTGTACAGACCATAAGAACGGCTATTGAACTCACTTCTAGCAAGTCTTCTGGGGGTGGGTTGGGTAGCTCAACAAACCGGCTAGGTAAAAACAGCAACCAAACTGAGTTTGTACTACAGGCGGTTGATGCCAATGGTATTCCTACAGGACAACTAACCTATATAGACGCCTTCCTAGATACAGATGACGCAGGCGAGCCCGTCTGGAAGAACAGAACTACTCTTGAAGTAATCCCTGAAAATACGATGGCTAACGTAGTAGAGCTGCCTGAAGATCACATGAAGGGCAAACAAGACATCCTTACCAAGCTCCCTAACAGAGGGTTGACTGGTTACCAAAAGTCTGCGGGACAACTAAGTGAGTATCTCAGTCTATCCTCCCAAATGGCCCAGATAGTCGATGATAGTGCTCGTATGTTTAAGGCTAAAGGTAGTCCTACTGCTAATATTCTTAATGCCGGTGCAACAATAAAAGCTGTTGCCGGTCTAGACTCTGTAATAGAGAACTATAATGCTGCTAAGGCCCTGTTTTCAGGTATACAGGCCAATGCAATGCAAGACCCAGATGGGATCGCGGATCTAGAATCCAGTACAGCTATGTTCACCGCGCTTGAAGCTCAGATTGCGGAAGGTGAGAAGAACGGAATAACATCCATAGCCACAGCGTACCACTTATTTGAAGCTAAGAAAGTTCTATTAACCTATAAGATGGGCGTCTTAGAAGGCCAGAGCGGTACTGCAATGTCTAACAAAGACTTTGATCGCCTAATGTCATCTCTAGGCGGTAAAACTGCTGAGACGTTTAAGAAAGCAGTATCCGAATACGCCAGCGAAAAGTACAATCAGTTGAAAGTTACGCATGAAGCAGTACTAGGCGACCCCATGATAAAAGAGTGGGAGAAAAGCAGTGATGGACTACCCTTCTGGTCTGGTAAGTTTATGGAACAAACGGGAATTCGTTCCCCAAAGGACTGGTATGGTGATCTAACTCCTAGCGCAAAGAAGGGATTTGATTACTTCATAGCCGGCCCCGTCGGCCCCGCCCCAACTAGTGTAGCAAAACCGAACTCTACCGTTACGAGCCCCATATTTGAGTTTATCGGTGGCGTTTATCGTCGCGTCCCAAAAAATTAGAGGTAGTTCATGTCCGAGTTTAAGTTTGAAGCACCTAATGGGATATTATACCCTTTTGAGATAGAAGGGGATGTACCCACGGAAGAAGAGTTGCTGGGGATTAGCCAGATTCTTGAGCAAAATCATACTACCAGAGATACCCCAGAAGAGTTTTTAACTCCAGACGCACAGGCTGCACCTAGATCCTCTCTAGCCTCGCCTACCACTAAGGTGATTGGTTCTGGTCCAAGGGGCTCTGATGGACAGGCTGGTGTTACTGTGACGGTAGACCAACTTAACGATAGCTTCCTAAGTCGAGAAGAAAGACAGCAGGTCATTGATGAAACTAGGGAAGTGTATGAGGCTGACCCTACTTATAACGATAGTCTGTTTGGAAGCTCCGTCAGGGGTGCAGACAATGTGCCCTACAGAATCCCTAGCATGAATGTGGGACCCGATGGCGATGTAGATATTAACAACAGTGTTATCACGGAAGGCGTTAGAGACGGCGTTAAACACCTCGTAACTTTAGGTGGGGATGTAGTAGATGGAGTACGGTCCTTGGCTGGTGCCGAGCCAAAGAATTATGGACAGCAAGTCGTAGAAGGTATGTCCGAGTTCAAGGAAGAAAGAATGCTTCAGGGCCTAGGTAAAGAGGCGTCTGGTATGTTGTCTCCAGGTGGTGCTGGCGCTAAGATTGCCGGCTACGTTGCCGATGTAGCCAAACTGGGACCTAAAGTAACTGCACTCGTCAAGGGCTTCGGTATGTCTTTGGGCACAACAGCCGGTACTAATGCCAATAATAGCAGCACTGTCTTCACTGGAGATAATGCCCTCATACCTGTTGAGATTATTGAAAAGAACTTTGGTGTTGATCCAACAGACCCAAAGTACGTCCAGAGAATGCAGACACGGACTAACATACTTCTTGAAGAAGGCGTTGTGGGTGTGGCTTTGCAGGGTACAGTCAAGGGGGGTTTATTCCTAGCCAAGTTCACCGCGTCTATCCCCTTTGGAATGATTTCAAACTTACTTGGACTTAATTCTCTTAGTAAAACCCAGCTCCTTGCTGTGGAAGAAATAAATGACAGGCTGATGGCGGCACAAGCAACATTCGATAAGGATGGAGCTGCATCAGAGGGCTACGAGGCCACTCTTCGTAACCTTGCCGACTCTATAGAAAAACACGCCCAGACAGTAATAGATATTGACGACCCCCTGCTAGACAGCCTTGCTTTTGATGAAAGCACTATGAATGCACTTATCAAAGCAGTTAACTCCGGTGATATTAATCTAGTAGAAGAGACTGTGGTTAAGGCCCGACAAATTCAACAAGGAGCTATACTCAAGGATGGTGCTACAGCTAGGGCTGCGGGACAATCTAGGGTTGCTACTGAAGACGCTCTTACGTCTGTAGACCAAAGGTTAGGTGGAACAGACGCCGTAGATGCAGCTACAGATTCCATTCAAACTAAGGCTCTGGGTGATATTGATGCCGCAGATACAGCCGCCTTTGACTTAGATGTGCAAGTAAAGCAGGCGGCAGCGGAGCTAGAGCTTGCCATTAAAGAAGATCCTTTGATTGGAGAGAGCCTAGATGCTCTAGGCAATAAGACAGGAGTCGAATTTAGGGCGGAGAACAGCACGGGCGCACTACGGGGCATGGCTGATCGCGTCATTGAGTCGTACCGAGTACTTAAAGGCCAGCGCAATGAGGTGTATGGTGGAGTTGAGGGGGGTGACCTAGACTCTGATGCTCTGTTTGAATTCTTGAGAGGGGCTAAACCGGCCCAGCTAGATGCCGCTCGTAACAGTCTTGGAAGAACTAACCAGTTAGCGACTATCTTTGACATTATTGATCCTTCTCGCACTAAGAGTATTGACGTCACAGATGCTAAAGGGAAGGTCTCTACCCAGACAACCCCCATGAGCGACGAAGAGCTTATGGAAGAATTTAATGCGGCCCTTGAGGCGGCAGGTATTGTAGATTACGGGACAATGTTCTCCAAGTTACGTGGTCCTATGGCTGCTCTCAAGAGTGAGCTCTTCGACAATGCAGATACAGCTGCAAAGGGCGCTGGGCGAGAGTTAGATGAGCTTATTAAGTTCATAGATGGGAAACTCTTGGATGGTACAGGTGATGACGAGCTCATAGATGCTGTTGCTGCGGCCAAGGCTTGGGATCAAGAGAATTTCATACCCTACTTTAGAGACACACCCCAGTTAGCGGAGATAGCCCGAGTATTTGATGAGAGGATTGCATCTAGCTCTACTGGCACTGGTGTACGGTCCAATGCTAACTTCACACCAATCCGTCAAGAGGCCGTTAACCAAATTGGACAGAGCTTGTCTGAAGATGCCGCTCTATACGGACAGAAAGTCATACAGCTCCTTAGAACAGAGGCCGGTGGTGAGTCCGCAGATGACGTTGTAAGTTTCTTTATTAACGAAGCCATGCGCCCTCTACAGAACAGTATCAGGATGAAGGGTACCCCTTCGGATGAGGCTATCTTGGAGGCGGTCAATAGCTTACAGCAATACGCCAGCCTTATTGTTGATGAGTTCCCTGAAGCAGCCAAGCGCATAAGAGTCTTAGAGGATAACCTTCTATCTGGGGGCAGTAAGTCTAGGATGTTAGGGGCTTCTTTAGATGAAGCTACACTGGCAGCAGAGAGAGTTAGAGAAAGAGTATTTAACGTACAGCTCAATGAGTTCTTTGGGGCTAACGGACTGCCTGTTGAAAATGCCCAAAGGGCATGGACAGCTCTTCTCACAAACTTTAGCTCGGCTAATGATGTGGGCCGCTTCAGGAATCTAGTAGATGCAGCACTAGCGTCTGGTGATGAGATTGTTATCGACGGTATGCGGGCAGCTGTTATTAAGCAGGTAAAGCAGAAGTTTGTTACTAATGGAAAAACTGCGTCAGGCACCCCAGCAATGAGCCTGTCTCAGATAGCTAAAGATTCTCAGACTGGTGATGGTCATGAGCGCCTACTAGAGGCCTTACAGGCCGTCTTTAAAGGACGAGAGAATGTCGCAGAAGGAATAATTGATCTACTGGCTAGGTCTGGAGATGAGCAGGCTCTGGCCACTAGGTCAGCTGTTATAGCCGGATCTGACACAGTGGTTAAGAAAGAGCAGTTAGCTGCCCTGAACAGCATAGTTACTGCGGCCTTTGGTGTTTTGAGCAGGAGAGGCGCTGTAATCCGTGCCGGTGCTACTCGAATTATTAATAAAACTAACCAAACAGAAAAGTATAATGACGCTGTTGATTTTGTTTTAGCTAATCCAAAACTCTACGCAAACCTCACTCGTCAGATAGCTGACCAGAAGTTTGGAAAAGCCACCGGAATTAGGTCTTACCTCAATGCTATGTATGACCCCGCAATTGCAGCTCTAGTTAAGGCGGGTATGGTCAGTGAAAAGGAAGCTAATGAAATGCTGGAGAGCCCTGATCGTCTGATAGAAGCTGCTGAGTTGGAAGCTGCCCTGACAGAGGGAGTACAGGACGCACGAGATGGCGCTGGAGGGTTCATACGCACAATAGGGGACCAGATGAAGAGTCTATTTGACTAGGCAAAAATAAACCCCCCAAGGATCTCTCCAAGGGGGGCTAATTTCCGAAACAGGAACCACCCCGTCTCTATCGGGTTAAAGGATCGACTCCAAATCCCGATGTAAGAATTATATGACAACACGGACTCTGCTGTCAAACGATCCTGGCCATATTACTCTCTAAATGTATCCATAATTTCATGAAAAACTAAGTATAAAGTATAAAAGGGCCATACTACGGCCAAAAACAAAAGACGGTTACCGCTGGCGGTGTCATCTGATTCAAAGATACAAAGGATAAACGCCATCCCAAGCACCCACAAAGTAATTGCGTAGATGTGCTGATCCATAACCCCTCCTATTGCGCTGATGCTGCGCCCCATATGTTAGACCAATCGCCAGTAGTGGCACCCTTCGCATAATCGACAACTTTATTCTCAAAGAAGTTTGTGTGAGTAACACCCAGCATCCCATCCACCCAGCTCAGTGGATTCTTCTTCACCTTAAAGATCCCCTTCATACCTAGTGCAATCAAGCGTCGGTCTGCTATGTACCTAATGTACTGGCGGACTTCTTCTTTTTTCAGGCGCTCCATGTCGTTCACACCGAAGGCTAGATCAATGAACTTGTCTTCCATCTCAACCATTTTCTCAGCAATGGTGTAGATCTTTCTCTTTGTCTCATCAGTCCACTCGCTACGGTTCTCTTTGATGTACTCACGGAACAGCTTAATCATGCTCTCTGTGTGCAGTGTCTCGTCAGCAATTGACCAAGCAATGATCTGTCCCATGCCCTTCATCTTGCCGTTACGAGCAAAGTTAAGCAGCATCACAAACGAAGAGAATAGCTGCATACCCTCAGTGAACGCAGAGAAAGCCGCAATCTGAGCCGGCGTATCATTGCTCTCTTGGAGCTCCTTAAAATAGTCGTGCTTCTCAGCCATCTCACCGTACTGCAAGAACTCATTGTAGGTGCTCTCAGGCATGCCCAGCGTCTCAATAAGATGTGAGTATGCTGCAATATGAATAGCCTCACGAGCTGCAAAGCTAGACAGCATCATCCGCACCTCTGGCTGGGGGAATCTTGGGAGGTAGTTGTTAACATACGCCCCCGACACGTCTATGTCCCCCTGTGTGAAGAAGCGGAATATCTTCGTTAGAAAATCCTTCTCCGCAATCGTCATGTTCTTCTGCCAGTCCTTCACGTCTTCCATCATTGGGACTTCCGTCCACAACCAGTGCATCTGCTCTGACTCCATGAACGCCTCAAACGCCCATGGATAGTTAAATGGCTTGTAGTAGTCTCGCGTGTCCGTCAGTTTTAGTTTGGCCTTAACCATAGTATTCCCCTTAGTTTTTTAGTTTGCGTCTTAGCCACTTGGCCGCGAGACGTTCTGAAGCGGTCCCCAGTCTTGCCTCACAAGACAGCCGCGCCCTAGTTTCAGCGTCGTACCCAAAACGCTTTCTTGGTTCTTCTTTTTTAATTGTCTGTTCCATGTCTAACCCTCACAAGCCAAGCACACGTCACCATCTGCAACAGCGACCATATCAACCTCGTCTTCGAGACGTTTTCTCTCAATACGAGTACCAACTTTATCCGCCTTACGGAGCTTATCTGACCGACAGTAATACAGGCTCTTCAGTCCCTGTTTCCAAGCAAGGAAGTGAACGGCATGTAGGTACTTGATGTTCACATCTGGTAAGAAAAACAGGTTAAGGGACTGCCCCTGATCAATGAACTCTTGACGATCTGCTGCCAGCTCAATTAGCCAACGCTGATCTAGTTCTACAGCAGTCTTAAATACGTCCTTGATATCGTCGGCTATCTCTAGATGCTGAATTGAGCCATCGTTAGCGATAATAGACGCCCATGTGTCATCGTCGTTTAGGCCTAGCTCTTCAAGCTTCGCCATAAGGAACCTGTTCCTGTGGACGTGAGCACCGCTCATGGTGTCCTGCCGATATACATTGGCCCGATACGGCTCAATAGACGGGCTGGTGTTACCCATAATAAGAGAAGATGATGCGTTAGGCGCTACAGCAGTCCAATGAGAGAACCGTCTAGACACACCCTGCTCAGCTGCATCAGCACAAGCACCTCTAAGCTCTACTAGGTAGTGGTCCGCCTTAGCGCACTGTTCCTTGATGTGCCTAAATACCTGTTTGTTCCAGACCTTAGCCATGACGCTGTCAAAGGGTATTCCCTTCTTCTGGAAAAACGCATGTAAGCCCAGCGCACCTAGGCCAATAGACCTTTCACGCATTGCTGAATAACGCGCCCTAGAGATGGTGTCAGGGGCATTTTCGATGAAGTGGGTTAGTACATTATCAAGCATCTCAAGGATGTCCTGAATAAACAGGGCGTTATCCTTCCATTCCTCATAGTACTCTACGTTCACGCTAGACAAGCAGCATACAGCTGTACGGTCTTTGTTGGTGGGCAAGAAGATCTCAGTACACAGGTTACTGCCGTTAATCTTATGACCAGCTTCTTGCAACCATGTTGGCATTGCTCTGTTGGCAGTATCTGTAAAGATGAAGTACGGCTCACCTGTAGTCATTCGCAAGTCTAGAAGCTTTTGCCATACTGCACGAGCTGACACTGTGTCTACTACTTCACCAGTATGCGGTGCCACTAGTTCCCAAGTGTCATCATAGTCACTGTCTTTCATGCTGTTCTCAACTACGCGCATGAATTTATCAGAGATGTTTACGCCGTGGTGTAGATTCAGGGTCCGGTAGTTCTGGTCCCCTGTAGGCTTGCGCATCTCCATAAACGAGATGATGTCTGGGTGACTGATATCTAAGAACGCAGCATAGGAACCTCTGCGTGTGACACCCTGACGATAAGCTAGACAGGAACTATCATATACGCGCAGATGAGGCATAACGCCCACTGATTTATCATCTACTCCTCGTATTCCTACGTGGATACCTACACCGCCCCCGAGCATAGACAGCCAGTTGACCTCGGATAGAGTGTCTACAAGCCCTTCAGCGGAGTCATCTAGGTAAGATAAGAAGCAGCTTATAGGTAAGCCTCTCTTTCCTCGTCCATATGACAGGATGGGGGTGCTGTATGACAGCCAGTGCTTAGACGAGTAGTCGTAGAGGCGCTGGGCATGTGCAGGGTTACTTGAGAACTGCTCAGAGACCGCTGCAAAGCGTTCTTGTGGGCTGATCTCCTCATCTTTCATATAGCTTTCACGTAAACGCGCCATTCCGAGCTCATCAAAGAGTCCGTCACGCGATAGATCCATAACTACACTCATCGTTTGTCTCCACTGCCGCCTAAAACGCCACGGTCCTTACGACTTTGGAGCTTGGCAAGATTCCTCTCAGCTATTACTGAAAGTGGAATGCCCAAGTCAGACGCTAGGACGCCACAATACCAGAGGGTATCTCCTAGCTCTTCAGCTATGTCGGATTTGTCTGAGTCACTAAAGACACCAGCCTTATCCCGTATGATCTTCTTAATTTTGCCTAGTACTTCTCCGGCCTCATTAGACACCCCCATAGCTGGGTAGATGATCTTCATGGTAGAGGGGTAGATGGCCGTCTGTATCGCACGGGCTTGGTAATGGTCAAAATTCATCATTATTCTTCTTCCTCTAAGGTTGCCTTGAGTGCGTCTAAGTACCAAGAGGCCTTCTGGAGGTCCTGTAGAGGCTTGCCCTTATAGTCGTACCTCCAAAGGTACTTCATCGTGTTACCTTTGAGATAACCTCTAAACTCAATAGGGGACATACTGGCTTGAATGGCCTCAATGGCCTCCACAGATCCTGTATTGTAATGGTCTGGATTATTGACGACGTCCTCACTTGTGGTGTGCGCCTCTGTCATCCAAGCTTCTAGGCCTGTCTTGTCTATAGCAGGGGCGGAATCTCTGACCCTATCCCAGTCTGCCGGTGTGGCTTCGCTGAGCCTTTTTCCATTTTCCATACTCTATTCCTCACTTTAGTTTTATGTAATTTTTTTGATGATTTTTAATGACTTTTTGTTAGCCGGTTCAGCCATCCAAGCCTCTGGTATTAGCTTATCTGCATAGGGCAGACCCAGCTTAACGCACTCATCACAATATCGAGTCTTGGAGCCCTTGCGTATTTTGCCATTCGAGTTGCTGAATACCATTCTAAGGTCCAGGTCAGGGTACTGCTCTTTGAGTAGCTTATGCTTCTTACGGGAGTCTAAATCCCAGCGCCCTTTAGTCTCTATGACGATGCCATTCTCTAAGACAAAGTCTGGCGTGTAGTTGTGGTTACTGGTTGGAACAACATAGGGAATTTTAAATGGCTCATACTCAGCATTACATCCCGCTTCTTTTAATTGATCCTGTACTCTCTGTTCCAGACCAGACCTGTAGCCTGCTTGTATAGCCCGCTTCGACGCGGCATATGGCTTCTTCACTAACCACCCCGCTTGCGTGTTGGGTGCGGTGTGAAGGGCTTCCCTACCATAGGGGGGTGCCGCCATAGCTCAGGTAATTTTGAGTAACAGGAGGGGCACAGAACTGAGTCCCCGCGTATTACAACTCCATCTTTTTCCTTGCACGTCGTGCATGGGGGAAGACTATGCATAGTTAGATACCTGCGGTATGTGGTCGGTCCACACGTTGACGATAAAGGCTCGTCTGCTTCCTGTGTGTACACGGGAGACCCGATGGTACTGGGACGGATCAAACATTATAAGGCGATTAAACTTTGGCTGTAGTCTCTCTATTTCGTCAAAGTCATCGTTAACTGCAACTTCTAGATACCCACCTGTAAAGATGTCGTCATACGGGTAGTAAACGAAGCCTATATTGGGGGATACAGTTGAGCCTAAACTGGAAAAGACATGCTCGTCTTTATCTTGGTGCCATGGAAGACTATCGTAGCCCGCTATCTGATTACCCCAGTACTCGAAGCCTTTAATTTTGGCACCCGTCGCGTAGCACACCCAGTCTATCTTTTTGTACATCTTCTGAATTATGTCAGTCCAGACGTTCCAGTTACGACGGTTATTATAGTCCTCCATGCTGAGCCAAGCAGTGTCCCTTGGAAGGCTACTCCATGCATCAGGGTCTTCTAACTTCTGGGAAATGCCTGAGCCCTCCCTAATGAAACCATCAAGCAACAACATCGTTATACTCCGTGTACCAAAAATGACGGGGCTCTTTAGCTTTTGAACCAGCTTGTGGCTTAAACTCAGCGTCTGGCCAGCAAGTACCTCTAAAGTCACAGAAATTACAGTTCATTGGTAAGCGTTTATTGCCAGTCGGCTTGCGATAAAAATACTCGTCTTCCGGCTCAAAGCACCGCTCAAATTCCTTATCCAATTCCACTGTCCTAATTGTGTTTTCTATTTTGCTTTTGATCTGCCGAGTTTCTTCTTCCGTGGGTGTAGCCTCTACGAAGAGGACCTCACCACTAGACTTGTCAGCAGTTATCCAGCCGCCCATTGGCTTACCCTGACCTTCAGAGTATCCATACAGCTGTCCTATGTAGCCGAAGTCATCAGACTTCTTTAGGGCGTCATAGCCGTTGGCCCATTTGTTCTTAAATGCCCATGGGGAGCAGGACTTGATGTCCCACACGGCACCATCAATATCGATGTCGCTCTCACCTTTGATAGTGGTGTCGGCAATGTCAAAACTGACGATGTCCTTGCCACCAGTTATGTTGGCATTAGCCAGCTTTAACAGGGCAGTTAAGTACACCTCTACAGCATCACCAATCATCATACGCATAATGAAGTTGGCGCTGCGTCTGCTAGGCTTGGCCCCCGACTTCTCCATCTGGAGCTGGCAGGGTGCTCGGCCAATGTTACTCATCCTAAGACGGAAAGAACCATTTTCACGGCGCAGTTGTTTAATTAGTGTTTCTCGAAAATCCTCAACAGCCTCATCAATAACTGAGTCAGGCACGTCTACAGCTTCACCGTTGGAGAGTCGTTCCATCACTAGCTGCAATTCAGCAGCAAGAATATTAGTCATAATTTATCCTCAAATTCATTAGGAAAAAAAAGGGGCTTGCGCCCCTAAAGGTTGAGGAAAATTATTCTAGATCATTTGCTAGATCAGTGGCGTAGCCTTCAAGGGCATCACCAGCAGCACCAAAGGCCTCTGTCTCCATATGGGCGTTCTTATAGCCCGTCTCGATACGAGAGTTCTCCTGCTTAGCCATGTCGTAGAATACCCGCAAAGTATCCACGGTATCTGTGTCCATGACTGCACCAGTCTTATGATCTACAGCAAAGTCGATGATGAAGGCTTTACCCTTCTTGGTAGTCGTCATGTCAATCCAGACATCGGTCATACCCTTGCCATACGGCAGAGCTTTCACAACGCTGTCTTCAAACGGCATAAAGTTTGAGCCCTTCAAAAACATCTGAAATGGTTGGTCCACAACCTTGACGGTTTCACCCTCGGCATTGGTGCCTTCCATCGTGACTATGCCACGCAGAATACGGAACGCCTTAACGCGGCCTCTCCACATAGACTGGTCTTCATCAGACAGCTGGCGAAGGGTCTTGGCATCAGGGCGGCCACAACGCATGCCACCTTTCATGTCACGGGGCTCACGCTTGCGCATGTCGTCCATCAATACCGTCTTGTTCACTATCTTGTACGTTTGAGGATCTGACTCTCGGTACTGGAAGTGTTGGGCCAGAATGCGAATCTTAGCTGTAGGAGCATAGATAGGGTCCTCTGAGTCACTAAGGAGAAAAGTCCCTCTCTTGACGTCACGGCCCTGCTTATCTTCTGGTTCATACTGAACTTTTAAGAATGGTACCTTAATCGTATCTTCAGTCGTGCTGCCCTGAAGTGCTCCTAGTAGCATAGCTACTTCTGACTGGTCTACTGCTGATAGTTCTGTACTCATTTTTATTACCTCAATGGGTTTTAGTTAGGGTGTTTAGGATATCTCCTGATAAGCCCCCTAGTCAAGGGGTATTTCTTCCTGATCCATCCAATTTATGCCTCTAGATACTTCAACATCAAGAGGTAGTCGGAAGTCGTAATCCCAGCGCTCTTTAGCTTCATCAACCACGCCGGCCATGGCCCAAACCAAGGCAGCAGTTACCTGCTCAGCCTCTTCAGGCGCTACGTCGCACACAATACTGTCGTGGACGCTGCAAATCAGTTTTGAACGTAGCCCGTCTTCTCTGAAACGGCGAAGAGCCCGTATACAGCTAAGCGGTACTATGTCGCCGGTTGCCCACCCTTGAACGGGGTAGTTCATCACGGCATTGGCGTTTGTTATTCGCCCATTCTTTATTCTTTTAGCATTAGGGAAGTAGTATTCTCTCCCACTTGGAACCTTAACAAGCCCATCATCTAGAACCCCAGCAAACAGCCTCTTGTGCCAGTCTGCTAAGCCCTTGTAGATGTTAAAGAACTCGTCAAAGTAGTGCTGTATATGCTTAGGCTCATTAGCACCTCGGCCCCCAAAGAGGGGTCCAAACGTATACGCCTTAGCCTGCTGACGCATAGTCTTAGTGACGTCAGACTTCTCGCACTGGTTTATAATCATTGCAGTCTGCTTATGGACGTCCTTTCCATTAAGGATGTCTGAGATGATCTGTTCATCACCACTAAGCTCACCAGCAACTCTAAACTCCAGGCCGCTAAAGTCTACTTCGTATATCCAGCCACCCTCAAAGCGTGACGTGATCGCCTTTCTTACAGGGAACTTATTGCCCTTGGGCATGTTCTGGAAGTTAGGCTGACTACTAGACAACCTGCCGGTGCGAGTGATGCACTGGTTAAAGTTTGCATGCACTGCCCCATCACTGCGGGTCCAAGTATCAATGCCGGTGACAAAACTATCTAAGTAGGTGTTGATAGCATTGAGACGAGTCATCTTCTGTAGGAAGTCCACGGCAACCAGATTATCTTTATCGTGAGCCTGACCAATTAACCTAAGCAGGGTTGTTTTGTCTGTCTTAAAGCCATGCACACTTGCGTCAGCCACGCCTTGGGGTAGCATCTTCAGGCCAGCTGTAGTTCCTGTATCTTGATAGGTAGCGCCCACCTTCTTGCAGTCAGGACAAGGGCTGTGGTTTTTGTATGGGGTACCATCCTTCTTCGTCTTGCGGATGTAACCTGTACCACTACACGGATGACAATGCTGGGCCACAGTACGCTTAGCAACTACTGTGCTAAACCTTACTTGCTGAGTGAACTTAGAAGGTGACATACGCGGTGGGTAGAGCGGCTTTCCCCTTGAGTCTGTTCCGATGTTCATAACATCTTTCCAGTGCTCTTTGCGTTCAAGCCTACGTGAGTAGATGACCATAGAGAGATCTGCGCCAGAGTTTAAATTGATGGGCGTGTCTCCCATTACATCTAAAACAATCTCTTCTAGCTTAGCCTTAATCTCCAGCTTCTCAGCCCGATAGGAGTCGCCTACTTCTTGAAGTATGTCTCGGTCAATGTGGATGCCGTTGTACTCAATTTCACAAAGAAAGAAGAGCATCTCGTTCATCAGTTTAAACGTGCTGATAAGGCCACTGTTTAAGTCGTCCTTTAGGTCTTCTAACTGAGCAACGAAGATCTCCGCGCACGACTGCACATCCGCTTCCGCGTACTCAACAACCTTGTCCAAAGCAATTTGGTAGAACTCCAACCCGCCCTTAAACTCTGCATCGATCAGGTCTGACTTCTTGCGCGTCACGTCTCTTCTCTCAGCAGTAGCCTTGAGGCCTTTCTCTACATGACCACCACGGGCAAGGATGTACTCACCAATCATGGTACACCAGCCATGCTCGGGGAGGCTCATGTTGATGCTACGCAACCAGTTAGCGTCAAACTTTAGGTTGTGTGCCACACAGACGTCACTGCTGCTTAGATCCTCAACAAATTGTTTTGGATAAGTGCCCTGATCTGCCTCGTCCATTTCCTCATGGTATACAAGATGAGTAAGTACAGGGCCTGCTAAGTCTTCTGCCAGCAGAATAGGGTCAGTGATGTCACGCAGCACCTTCCAGTGGATGCTTACCAGCATGTTGTTGGCGTTGAAGGGGGAGTTGTCCCTTATGTTGTTCTCTCCAACTCGGCTGGTGCCACACTCTAAATCAAATACGCAGACTCGTTTAAACCACATAGCGTGAGATCTCCGCTTGAAGGAAGCAGGTAACTGTACCGTGCCAGCCGTTAAGTTTGTTCTTTCCGACTGTAAGATACCTAGTCATGTCTGGCTCACCATCAGACTCCAGAGCACCGATGCCGATAATCAAATCTAGCTCCGCACTCTTACCAATCTTTGAACCTTCCATCTCAAAGGGACTTAGGCGTGTCTTACCTCGTGCCTCATTGGATGCCTGTGACATTGTAATGAGGGCAGCATTTGCCTTCTTACTAAATTCACGCAGGGATCTATAAAGCTCTCGCAACCTCTCATGGGATGCCCCGAACTGACCTTTGATGTTTAGCTTGTCACCTTGGTCGATCACTATGATGTCTGGCTTAACGTGCTCAACGACATCTTTAAGCTGGTCTAACGTGTACTCGTGGATATCCAGCATGAAGACGCTGTCGTCTATCTCCTGCCACTTCTTGTAAGCCCGCGCTGGGTCTAGCTCAATCTCGGCAAGACTCATTCCCGCTCGGCTCATCTGTGCCCGAAGCAAAGTCTTCTCTGACTTCTCCTCATTAACGACGTAAAGTACACGGGCACCCTGATCCGCAAAGCCATCAGGAGCAAAGCATAAGGTGACCATCATGGCAGTCTTACCGACGTTGGGTGTAGCAAACACAGAGGCAAACTCTGCTGGCCCAATGCCGTAGACCTTCTCGTGCAGGGGCTTTAAATTAAACTTCCAACGCGAGGCGTCAGAGGCTGTCTGTAAAAGCTCTTCGGTATTTGAGTTAGTAAACTCGTACTTGATGTCGGGGGTGAACCCATTGCGGTAGGAGTCCAACAGATCTGACAATACGGAGAAGGCATCTAGCTTACCCTCACTAACTTCTAAGCCTAGGTTGGCTATTGTTGTCCCAGCTGATCGTTGCCACAACCCTGTAACTACATCAGTGGCTACACTATCAGACACGTCGTCTGCGGATGCCACCTGATTGATTATGGACTTTACCCCAGACTTGTAGGCCTCGGTAGCTACGGGGAAAGCATTGTCATACAGGATACCCAGCTCAGCGGGAGTGATGTCGGTATCATATTTATCATGCGCGTCAGATAATGTGCAGTACAGATCCCTAGCTTCGTTCTCGAAAAGATCTGGCTTCAACCTGCTTTTGTTACTGGTGTAGAACTCGTTCTTTAAAAGTTTCTTTAATAGGATATTATCCACAATGACCCCTCCGGTCTCGTTTACTTGAGGGGCGATGATACCAGACGTAATTACTTATTAGAACCCCTTTCTAGAATACTTTGTTGGGGGTACTTACTTTCTGTTAGAACAAGGCATAAAAAAACCCCCATCTCTGGGGGCTTCATGTCATTTTGCTGATTTTAACTTGAGCTTGGATAAGTCGGGCAACCCGACCCCCCGCCTCTCTTTGATGTCCATCGTAGTGCCCACGCAATTGGGGGTGGCAGACATATAGTCCTCCAAAACTTTTTCAATACGAACCTGCTCTTCGGCAACTTCCTTGAAGGAACCTTCTATATCTAAGTCGATTAGAAGGATGGCTCTTACTTTCATTGAAGACACTCCTTTATTTGTGTTTCATTCAGATATTTGAGGTCCCTGGCTAAAAACTTAACACTAGTGCTAACAGAGCCTCTTAGCTGTCCTCGGATCTTTATAGACTTTTTTGATGCGTCCTTGTCAAGACAGACAATAACATCATCATATTTTTCTAGTAGTTTGCGTTGTCTCATTGTTAGGCTAGTACCCAATAGCGCGACACCTGTGTAGATGCCAGTCGCATATACTGCACAAGCTGACGCAGCATCTTCAACAAGAACGGCAGTTTTAGCTGAGCCCACTTCTAACAGGCTACTGAACTCACCGTAGCTCCGCCACTTAGGCTTCACAGTCTTATCCATACACCGTCCTACACAGCCCAGTTGATTAGAGCTGTAGAATAGGACACGGCGCTGGGTAGGCTCGTACCTGACAGTAATGACCCTGTCCAAGTAAGCAGCGTAGCAGTTGTTATCTTTTAGGTACTGTATTGCTTCGGGATGGCTTCTGATGTCTGAGACTATCAGAGGCATTCGAGGTAGACCTCTAGAGCCTATTGCAGACGCCCTTCCTAAGTACTGACGGATCTCATTGTTTGACCTACCGACTGACTTCTTGCCTACTGCATCACAGCTGGCTTTAAAGCAATTCCATAGGAGTGTTCCGTCGGATTTGGTGACACTTAGTGTTTTGCGGCCACCGCAGAATACACAGTCTACTCTACGGGTTTCTCCACTTAATATTTGCAAACGCTGAACGGCTTGCAGCTGATCTTTATACGCCATATCTATATTGGACCCCCCCGCAAAAGACATTGCGAGGGTACCTTGGTTAATTGGTTACGTCAACCCCTAAATTAGGGGTACTAGTTATGAGGCTTAGGGGAAAAGTGAAAACTAACCCATTGAAAACATGAGATAGAACAGTAACTCTTGGTTACGAGTTCTTTATTTAGGTAATCGTACACAAAGTACTGATAGTAAACGATTTACTTGGTCTAAATAAAGTTTCACCCCTCCCCACTGCCATTATCCCCCGAAAACAGAGGGGGTGAGAATAATCTCAGCCAAAACGCTTGTTCATTGCGTTGGTTGAGGTAGTTTTATCTAGTACTAAGTAGATGGAAAGTATGTCTCTGGTCTTGTGCCCAGTCACTGATCTCATCTCATCATCAGTACACCCAGCATTGGCCATTTCGGTAGCGCCAGTACGTCGCAAATCAGACATCCAGAGAGTTTCATCAATACCCGCAGCACGTTGAACAATAGTGGCGTGTTTTGCGTACAATCTTCTGTTGTAACTTCTATACAAAGAGCGCCTTAAACAGTCTGTGTTGGGCGTCGTGTGATGAATGATGTTGTTGGTGTGCTCAGACCTAGGATGCGCCTTAAAGCGCTCTTTTAGCCTTTCAGTAAGTGGGGCGGTGACTTGTACCCCAGTCTTCTCTTGAGTGAAGCGTATAGTATCCCCCTCAATGCTGTCCCAAGTCATCTGCCGTATATCTCCAGGTCTTTGACATAGGTGATACTGCATTAAAGCCATTGTCCCGAGCCCGTGGTAACCCAACTCATCAGCCTTAGCGATGAATGTATCAATCTCCTCAGTAGACCAGCGGCGAGTGCGGGGGGTTAGTGCCTTTAAACCCATTTTAGAGAAGGGATTCTTGCCGGACACCTTGTCGTGACGCATGCCCACATACCAAATACGCCTAAGTATCTTCATACAATGAACAGACCTATGTGAGGATACCTCAGTCTCAATATTCTGCTTGAGTTTATCTGCATGGACCGTCGTGATATTGCGATGCAACATACTACCAAAAGGTTTCTTACTTCCTTGAGAACCTGTGAGCCCTGTTCTCTGCGCCGTCTGAAGAGTTTTCCTGTAATACTCCATTGTGTTAGGTTTCAGGTCCTTAAACTCACTGGTAGTGAAGAAATAGTGTATCAAACCGTCAACGGTATCTGTTCCAACCTCTAAATTACCGCTTTTACGTCTCAAATAGTCCTCGTAAGCCAGCTCTATCCGCTTTGAGTACTCTTTAGCCTCAATTTTGTTAGTGAACGTGGTCCCAGAGACCCTTAGAGCCACCCTCACGTTGGGTTTAGGGTTGAATCTGTATACTTCCCGACCCTTCGCTGTTTCTATTTTAAAGTACTTCATGTGTCTTCTCCCAAAGGTTACGTGTCCTAGGAGGTTAACTAAGGGTTTTAGTTGTGTCAAGTGTTGTAGTGACATTGGGGGTGTGTTAGTATGCTACCAACAAGTATTGTTATCGACCCACCCCGATACTTGTGACTCCTGTTGGTTCCTCCCGCCAACACCAAATCCCCCCTTGTTTAACGGCTTGGGGGGATTTTTTTTACCTGCGCGTCAAACAAAAAAATAGCGACCTAACTGAATAGATCACTATTTAGGGCATACAGACCATAGGGGTGGTTGGTCTAGAAATCCAAGAATAATCCCTCAACACAAAGCTCCCCGTTGAGTAATGGGATAGATACAACCTCCCCTGCTGGGGACATTATCAGTTGGACCTTATCATTGTTGAGCAATGCCTCTTGGAGAGCTGCCACAAAAGACTCTGCCTCCTGACGGTTAACCGTACACAGATTATTGCTTCTCATTTTAATTGACCCTTTCAGGGTAAGTCACGGCAAGATTCTCCTGCGCGTCAAACTGGTTTATGGGGGTCTTTATTAAACATAGCAATTAAAAAGTGTACTAGTACCATAGTTAGTTTAAAAAAATAAAAAATAAAAAAAAACCAGATCTAAGCAAATAGCAAAGGGGCCTTGTAAATAAGCTACTAATGGCCATAATAGGGGGGCAGCCTTACCAGCTGCGCAAACTAACCTTTAAAGGATCGACAAAAATGAATTACCACTTATCAGTAAAAAGCCGCAACAAAAAAACCGGACCGATTCCGGTATCTACTAGCAGCGCCCAAACCTGCCCCGATAGCTGCCCATTAAAAAAACACGGTTGCTATGGTGACGCCGGCCCCCTTAATTGGCACTGGAAAAAAGTAACTGAGGGCCGAGCTGGTGGCAGCTGGTCCGAGTTTCTGGAATCTATCAAAGCAATAAAAGCCGGCCAGCTATGGCGACATAATCAGGTTGGGGATCTACCGCCCAGCGATACCAACCCCGAGACCATCGACGCCGAGCAGCTGGCGCAATTGTCCGAGGCCAACACTGGCCGGCTTGGCTTTACCTTTACCCACTACAACCCCGCAACCGGCGACAATGCCGAGACAATAGCAGCAGCAAACGCCGCCGGCTTTACTATTAATCTATCCGGTAACAATCTCAATCACGCAGACTATCTAGCCAACACTAAAGCCGGTCCGGTTGTTTCCGTATTGCCCGCCGAATATGGCCGGCGTCATAAGGGCCCCGAATGGCTGGAAACTATGCAGGTATTTAGGCGCAGAATTAAAGCGCTGCCCAGCAAAACGCCAGCCGGCAATAAAATAGCAATCTGCCCAGCCACCTTTATGGATACAGATTGCAAATCATGCGGGCTATGCCAGAAACAAGGGCGCAGCTCTATTGTAGGTTTTCCGGCCCATGGTCCCAGCACCAAAAAGGCGGACTTAATAGCATGCGCGTAATCTATGTAATGCTGGGATATCTTGTTTTCTGGTTTTTAATGGTCCGGCTTGCCTTTTGGCTATTTAATTAAACCATAGGGACCCGCCCAGCTGGGGGTTATAGCTGGGGGTTGTATTGCTTATCTAAGCAATGCTAGAATAAAAAACCGTCGGCACTTGCTGGCGGATTAAACCAAACTAAAAGGATCGACCAAAATGAATATTTCAAACAATGTTTTAAGCTTCGCCGGATCAGTAGCAGCCCAGCAGCAGCAGGGCCCCATTTTTCCAGCACTAAATGAAACCGCATTTAATGCCGAATTCCGGCCTATCTATAGCCCAGTTAAACGGGACCAGTTTGCCGATAGCGTTGTCAAAATTCCAGAGAGCATAGGCCGCGCTGTGGTCCGAACTGATAATAATGACGTGCTGGGGGTTGTGGGTAAATCTTACGGAATTGCACAAAATCAGGGCCTTCAATCGGTAGTCGCTGAGGCCTGCGAAAATGTACTGCCCCGCAACTATTTGCAGGGCATAAAGTTAAAAGAGACCACCAGCAGCAACGGGGCATTTACTAAATTTACCTATGAATTTCCAAACGCTGCGCAGCCCATCAAGCAAATGATCAGGAGCTTAGCGGGTAATCATATAAGCGAGACCGTTTTAAATTTCCGCGTATCGGTGGTCAATTCATTCTCGGGCAGAACGCCGGTAATCTTACAAGCTGGGGCCGTCGATCTGGTTTGTCTTAATGGCATGGTGCTCTCTAATTTTGATACGGAAAAGCGCCGGCATACTTCAGGATATAGCCCCGAGGTTTTCGGCGAGTTCCTGAAGATACAAGCCGCCCAATATATAACACGGGTCCAAACTTGGCAGCAGTGGGCAGAGTCCCAGATTACACCGGACCAAGCCGAAACGACGTTAGTAGCTGCCGGCATAAGCCCCCGCCTAACAAAGCAGCTAATGGAGCAAATGCACGTCGAAGTTCAGAAGCGCGGGCAAACTATCTGGGCGCTATATTCTGCACTGACTTACTACAGCAGCCATAGCAGTGAGACCTTTACAGTAAAGGGCAGCAGTACCCGCGATAATGTCGCAGAGACCCTATACCGTCGCAGCTCTGAGGTTGCCCGTGTTGTTGGTTCTAGACCATGGGCAGCACTAACAGGGCGGGCCGCATAATGCCAAAGCTTACCTATACTTTACGACTAACCAATACCCATTTAAAGAAAGCCACGTTAAACGGTGC
>Ga0307997_10000338_pt1 | contig 21512 bp, 7 predicted proteins | sample Davwhametageno36_FD_203165 | JGI IMG/M metagenome (GOLD analysis project Ga0307997, IMG submission 203165) | Marine microbial communities from Davis Island wharf, Antarctic Ocean - #36 | ecosystem: Environmental > Aquatic > Marine > Unclassified | place: Antarctic Ocean: Davis Island wharf... | reverse complement strand
GAGTACCTGTATTACCTTCAACTCCAGATGCAGTCAATGTACCAACAACAGTAAGATTACCTTCAACTTGAATGTTTTCTACTGTTAATTCATCTACGTCACTAGTATAGAAGAAGTTTGATTCACCGTTTGGATTCGGACCTGTTGTACCCAGAAGTGGTCTAGATGGATTACCACCTTCGAACATAGCCATGAATACAGGAGTATCTTGTAATCCAGTATCGTGAATGTTTTGTAGGTTGTTAACTCCACCTTCAGGACCAAATCCCTGTGAACCTTGAGTACCCTGGAAACCTCTTTCACCTTGGAAACCTTGAGCAGCCTGTGTACCTTGAATACCCTGCGTACCTTGTCCTGGGAAACCCTGAACACCGAGATCGCCTTGGAAACCTTGATGTCCTTGTAAACCTTGACTACCAACTCCTGGAGGACCTTGAAAACCGAAGTCACCTTGGAAGCCTTGAACACCCTGTCCACCGTCGTTACCTAATCCACCGTCGATACCTTGTAAGCCTTGAACACCTAAGAAGCCTTGAACACCCTGTCCACCGCCTTCACCTAGATCACCGATTAAACCTTGCGTTCCTTGGAAACCACCAAGACCTTGCAAACCTGTATCGCCGACACCAGCTGCACCTTGGAAACCTTGAATACCTTGATTGCCTTCGCCTCCAAGTCCTTGGAAGCCTTGAGCGCCGTCGTCACCATCGATACCTTGTACACCTTGTACACCAGCGTCACCAACACCTTCGTTTCCTTGAAGACCTTGAATACCCTCGTCACCTGTAGTACCTTGAATTGATTGTGGACCTTGGATACCCTGAAGACCAAATCCTGCTGGACCATCGTTTCCTTGTATGCCTTGATGTCCTTGTAAAGCATCACCTTGTATACCTTGGAAACCTTGTATACCAGTTGCGCCAACACCTGCAAAACCTTGCGAACCGTCGAATCCCTGAACACCTTGAATTTCCATACCTTGGAAACCTTGAAGACCTTGTGGTCCTTGGAAACCTTCATCTCCATCAGCACCAGCTATACCTTGGACAGACTGAGTACCTTGTGTACCTTGTGAACCTTGAGTACCATCTCCGCCGACAAATCCTGATTGTCCTTGGAAACCTTGAGTACCTTGCAATCCTTGCGAGCCTTGGGTACCAGCTTCGCCTGGTCCACCTTGAAGACCTTGTGATCCTTGGAAACCTTCAAAGCCTTGTAAACCTTGAGTACCACTTGGACCAACATCACCTGTTCTAGCGAATGTAATAATGATATCGGCGTCATTGGCAAAGTTAGATACTGAACCACTTACAAAAGCCGAATCAATATCAAAGTAACCAGACACTTCAGATAACGCAGATATAGTAAAGATCAAAAAGTTTTCTGGATTAGTTTTTTCTGATACTTTAAAGTGTCCCTTGATAGGGCTTGTTGAATCATCAACTGTTCTAAGGAACGGCTGAATATCTACAAAGTTATCATCTCTATCATCGATGAACATTTTGGATACTGAGCCCATTGTACCATTATTGAATTTTAAATAGCCAGGTGTTGGGTCAGTTGCTGCAGTATCAGTAGAATAAGTATAATCAAATGTTACACCACCAAATCCACCAGTACCACCTTGTAAACCACCTGTACCTTGTAAACCATAAAATCCTTGAACACCCTGCGGGCCAATCGGACCTGGGAAACCTTGAATGCCTAAGTCACCTTGAATACCAAATAAACCTTGAACACCTTGAGTACCAGCTCCAGTTTCACCTTGTAAACCTTGAATTGATTGTGTACCCTGAACACCTTGTAAACCTTGAATACCTTGTAAACCAATATCACCAGCTCTTGTAAAAGTAAAGATAATATCAGTGTTGTTTGTAAAATACGTAGCGTCAGCATTAGTAGATTTTGTTAGATATGTAATATTAAAATTGTAATATGCGGCATTTTCTGTTAAACCAGTTAAGCTATATAATAAGAATTCTGCTGGATCTGAGATTGATACAATTTTAATGTAACCTTTAACTGCAGAACCACCATCATCTAAACTTCTTAGATAAGCGTCAATATTTGAACCGTTAGTTTCGGTATCAGATATACGCATGATTGAAGCTAATGTAACGTCAGCATTGTTAAATTTAATTAATCCACTTGCAGGACCTGTAGGTGTAACATCTGGAGTATAGTCATATTCGAATGACGCTCCACCATATGCACCAGCAATACCCTGCGCTCCTTGAGTACCTTGGAATCCTTGAATACCCTGAACACCTTGCGCTCCTTGAGTACCCTGGAATCCTAAGAAACCTTGAACACCTTGCGAACCGGTTATACCTTGGATACCAGCAGCGCCGCGGGGAACAAAGTTAATAAGAGTTTTAGGACCGTGTCCGCCACCGATTACATCAGTAGCCCAACTTGTGCTTGTTACGCCGTATGAACCGACGTATACAACATCAAACCAACCAAAAGTTTTACCACTACCATCCCAAGTAAAGTTTGAGAATTCGTATACAACCTGATGGTGTCCTGAAGGACCAGTGCCATCATCGAAACTTTCTATTACGATAAGACCTTTATTAGCGCCAGGAATTGCAGCTAACCAATCAAACGTTTCATCGATATCATTAGTATAGTTATCTAATGGAACATCATCAAGCGTTAAGATTGTAGCAGTTGCAATATTGTTAGTATTAAGTTTCCAGCCGCTTGTGCCTGGATCAGTAGATGCTGTAATATTACTTACAAAGTTCCACTCGTGAGTTAAACCACCGTAGTGACCTACTGCACCTTGAATGCCTTGTGTTCCCTGATGTCCTTGAGTACCTTGGAATCCTTGTGTACCAACGTCGCCTTGTAAACCCTGAAAGCCTTGGAAACCCTGTGTTCCCTGATGGCCTTGAGTTCCTTGCATCCCTTGGGCACCTTGCGTACCCTGATGTCCTTGAGTACCTTGTGCACCTTGGAAACCTTGATCGCCTTGAATACCTTGATGGCCTTGAGTTCCTTGCATACCTTGAATGCCGGTATCGCCTTGAATACCTTGTGCAGCTTGAGCACCTTGAATGCCTTGAACACCCTGTAAGCCTTGAACACCTTGAGTTCCTTGTGGACCCTGTATCCCTTGAGTTCCTTGAATACCTTGATCACCAGCTAAACTGAATGCAACTAGAGTTGGAAGCTGTTGAGTAATACCAGCACTTGGGGTATTTAATTGAACAAAATCACTCTTAATACCATCGCCTGATAAGAAAGTAACATCTAATTCCCAATAACCGGTTCTATCGGTTGCTCCTTGGATCTGGAAGATCATATAATTTGACGGGTTATTACGAAGAGTAACTTTCATAATACCTTTATTTGTAGTACCAACTGCTGCTATGGCAGTAAATAAACCTTCTAAGTTTACACTATAGAAAGCTTCATCGTCAATCCATATTTTTGTAACTGCGCTGAAATTATCGGTTGGATTAGCAGCACCGTTCATGATCATATCGCCTGTGCCCGGATCGGCTTCTACAATACCATCGTCTATTCTATATTCTACTACGTGACCAGCATCATCTCCACTAAATCCTTGGAAACCTGTATCACCTTGAATGCCTTGAATGCCTTGCATACCTTGGATTGACTGTGGTCCTTGAGTACCTTGGATACCAAAGTCGCCTTGGATACCTTGGACACCTTGCACTCCTTGTGGTCCTTGTGTCCCTTGCATCCCTTGTACGCCTTGCAAGCCTTGAATACCTGTAGTACCCTGTGTTCCTTGGAAACCTTGGAAACCACGATAACCACGTGAACCCTGAATACCATCTGGACCTCTTTCGCCCTGTGCACCAGTGTCACCTTGTAAACCTGTAAAACCTTGTACGCCTCGGAATGAACCAACATTAACCCACGTTGTTCCATCATAAACCCAAAGCTCGTCATCAGCTTCATCTATAACTGCTTGACCTACAGTAGCTGATGCGAAAGCAGTATTTAATGTTGCTTGTGGATCTCCACCTGCATCAACATCTGCAACTGACCCAATAACATCAAAACCAGGACCGTATGTGCCTTGCAGACCTTGAATTCCGCCGTCACCTTGTAATCCTTCTGTTCCTTGTATCCCTTGACCAACCGCGTTCCAAGCGGTACCGTTTGAAACATAAACTAAGCCGTCAGCTCCGTATGCAACCGCACCTTCGTACGGTACCGGATCCAACTGTATTGGTACGGCTTGCGGTCTGCCTTGCCCAACAATTTTGCTTCCGCTGATTGATCTAAATGCCATTATACGTCATCCTCTTCGGCTTGTCCTAGTGTGAATGATAATGTTGCATGTACTGCGTCATCAACTGAACACTTAAGATTTAACAAATCGCCTGATTTAAAGAATTGCCCGTTAAGTGGCAATGGAATTGTGTCATAAGCTGGGAGTTGTAAGTTCTTAATAAGATAGAACTCATCGTTAGTCTCTTCTCTATGTACTTCTACATCACACATAACCGTGTTTGCAGTAATATTACATAAAATAAGAGGAGAAATTACCTCGCCAACTCCTGGCTCTACTGTTGTTGAACCCCCAAAGACTAGCTCTGGGACCTCATAGTTTGGTACTTCAATCATAGGCAGCCAGTTAGTCGTTAACATAAATGTTTTAGCGACTGGTTTGGCGTCAGGTGCCTGTGATGTTTTTATTGTAATAATTGCCATTATAGTGCTGCCCTTGAGTTAGAAGCTCTTCTTGCGAGTTTTCGTACTGATGATGTAAACGGTCTACCTTCGATACGACCTGTTCTACCATTAATCTTAAGACCTCGCGCGAAGTACTGGTTATTTAATTCATCTGATCCAGACCATCTGATTCTACCACCATTTTCTGATAATACCGAAGCATTAGCACCGATAGCAGCACCCACGTTTCTGAAGTTCAGCGGTAAGGCGTTTCTGTTAACACCTGCCGATGCACCGTTAAACTGGTGAGCAATAGATTCAACCAACGATCCAAAGACTAAGAAGTCAGGTCGTATAATACTATCTATAATTACGTTATCAATCAATTCTGTTACCATTGTTCTGTGTGGTGTGTCTGGAGCAATATTGTTATTTATATAAGTTTTCATCTGTGTCCAAGCACCAGTGAAGGCTGCTAACAACTCAGTGTTATTTGTTCCAGCTGCTGCCCAAGTTGTACCAGTCCAGTAGAATATTTCTCCTACATAACGATTTACATTATTATCAGTTGGGATAATATAACAATCCCATCTCTTAACTGTGCTTGTCGCCGGAACTGCTGTAAGTAGATCACGTGCTGCTGCATCAACAACAGTACCTTTAAATCTTAGCTTACGCCAATCAGCAAATGCTGCCGGTGGATTAAACACTGGGAATACGTGCTGAGCGTCAATATTAAACAATGCACCAACGAAGGATCTTGAAGCTGCATCTGCACCTGCTCCGCCTTGCGCATTATTATATATGTTGCTAGGATTAAGCGATGGATCAGTATATCTAAAGTCGTTACCGATAATTTTAATAAAGTTACCAGCATCACGATATGTTTTAGGTAGATCAATAAACTTGTATTCTGCAGTAATAAATCTTTGTACTTCACGTTGTATTCTACTCTTATTGCTATCAAGAATATCCTTAGCAAAGTTGAAAGTTTTATTAGTTTCCCAAGCAAAGTTTGGATTAATAGTTGGTCCAAGCTTGTTAACAGTATTATAGAATAGTGCGTTATAGAAGATTAAGCCTAGATCAGTTGCCTGCGTAGACTGTACTTCAGTACCAAGTTCTGATCTAATAACCTGACCAGGATAAGTACCTCTAACAACCTGTGATACGATTCTACCAAGTTGACGATATGCTTGAGCAGTTGCTGCTCTTGTATCTTCAGGAACTCTTAATTCGTTATTCCAGAAGTAGAAGGCTGCATTCCATCTAGTAGCAAGGTTACCACCGTAGTTAAGATCCCAGCTCATAGCGTCTAGAATATATCCTGCATCTCTACGACATTTCGCTTTGCTGTAATCAACAATAGTAAATGTATCTTTCAAGAATTGAGTTACATCATCTGCCAATTCGTCAAGATTATCATCAATCTCTGCTGCTGCCCATATCTTAGAAGCGTCAACCCAAGAAGTGTTAGGATCAGTAATTGCTGGGATAACGTCTATGCTATCTCTGCGTACTGCATCTTCAACGATTCTTGTAAGATCTGCTACTTCTTCGGCTTCAACCGCGGTTGCTGCTGTGTAAGTTGTAGTATCTTGTGTTGTAGAACTGTGACTTAATACTGCAGTATCGATTGTTCCACCAATTACGATCTTTTCTACCGTGTCTGCTAATTCAGTGAAGAACCTAGCAGTTTGTTGTCTTTGATCAACCGGTAATACTGATACAGCATTTACAAAGTAAAGACCTGCAGTTTGAACCATAGCGTAATTTGTTGAGTAGTTAACATCGTGTGATAATGCATCAATGATTGTACCAACATCTCTACGACATTTCTCTTTAGAGTAACTAATACCGTTATAGGTATCGTAAATGTATGTTTGTAGATCAGTTGCCATTTGAACTGTGCCATTATCAATAGCGTTCTTAGCAGCAAGAATATCTGCATCAATCCAGTTTACGAATGGATCAACTCTTGCAGGTATTGCTGCTGGGTTGTTATCATCTGCAACTTTACTTAGCATTAATGCAAGGTTCATAACTTCAGTACCAATTGTTCTTCTGGCTGCTATAGTTGGCATTTCTTGCTTTATTGGGTTGCCGATAACTTGAGTAATTGCATTTAATGATGCTCTTACGAATGTATGGGCTCCGCCACCTTTACCGTAAGCAACCTTACCAACTTGCATAGTGATTGTAGTAGCATCGGTTGCAGTAATTGGATATGGTGCATTATAGTATGGATCACCTAGTTGTGGTGATGGATGTTCAGCAAGGTCACCGTCTAAGCTACATGTGAATACAATACTTTCAGGAGCAATCATTACATGATCACCGGCTTTAAGCTTATGTCCTGCGCCTAGTGTTGCAGTAAAGATTCCAGTATCAGGATTATATGTAGCACCAGTTGGGCTAAATTGATTTCCAAGATCACGTGGGATATATTCGTTACGTACAACATGTTGAACAACTTTAGCCATATATTCGAAGGCTTCTCTTGTTGCTTTACGTTGGTCGATTGGCAAGATATTTATTGCATTCTTAAAGTAAAGTTCTGCAGTACCGTGCATTGCAGAGTTACCACCATATTGAATATCGTGTGATATAGCATCTACAATATAACCTGTATCTCTACGGCATCTCTCTTCAGAGTATTGTAGGAATGCAAAGTTATCGCTTAAGTATTGAACAACCGCTCCACCAAGTGTATCCTTACGTCCAAGGATAAGAGCAACTGACTCTTCTTGATCATAACCAGTTGCAGCTGCATCGGTTACTGCTGCTTCTCTAACTTGTGGTAGATTAATTAATGAATCTTCAGCAATAATATCTGCTACGATCTTAATCAGTAATTCAACTTCAATACCTGAGGCTCCAACAACGTTACCGAATCCAGCAGTTACCTGAGCAACTGAGTTTCCAGTAGTAGGAGTTACTGTTTGTTTAAGAACAACTGTCTCTGCTACTGATGCTAAGTGATTATATAGAGCAGCAGTTGGTGCTCTTTGTGCTTCAGGTAATCCAACGTTAATACCGTTTTCAAAGTAAAGCTTAGCAAAATCTCTCATTGCAACATTAGAACCATGTCTAATATCATAAGCTGCAGCTTCAATTAACAGTCCTGTATCTCTTCTACATTTTGCTTCATTATATACTAAGCTTGCATTATTAACTGCAATCCAAGAAATTGCTTCTTGTTGAATAAATGGTATGTTAAGAGTTAAGCCGTCTGTTGCAGCATTGTCTGAAGCACCTACATTACCAAATCCATAATCGTAAGTAATTCCGGCAGTACCGTTTTTCATGATATTGATTACATTAGTAAATGCCGCTGTTGCTCTTGTTAATGCTACACCAGCAAGTCTTGGTAAAATATCATCTCTTACATATTCGATAGCTTCAACTGTTTCTGCTAACTGAGACTCGATCACATTTTGTGCAAGTGCTGTACCTACACGATAAGCTCTACCGTAATACTGTGAAGGATAATCAGAACCAGTCTGAACATCTCTTGCAACTGCATCAATGATAAATCCTACGTCTCTAGCACATTTTGCTTCATCGTAAGTATAATTATTATTTCGAACAAATCTAACAACTTCTTCTTGAATAAACTCTCTGTTCCATTGTAATGACTTTCTTGCGAATGTTCTGCTTGGTTCCATAAGAGGAGCTGTTGCAGCATTTGCAATTGGTAATGGATAAGGTGTTTGCTGACCAAGTGATATATCAAGTGATCCACTATAATCTGGGACAACCAATCTATCATCTACGATATTAGCAATAACCAGTGCAAGAGTCTTAGCTTCAAGTGCGGTTGCTGTATCGGCTGCTGCTAGTTTAACATTTTGCTTAACAAGGTTACCTGTAACTTCGCTAATAGCGTTAGTTATCGCACTTACGAATGTATGTGCTCCTGTGTATACCCCAGCATTACCTACCCACATTGTAATCGTTGTTGCATCAGCACCAATAATTGGACATGCTTTGTTATAGAAGCGATGATGTGCTTCAGGGCTTGCATGGTTTGCAGGGCCGGAACCATTATCACAAGAGAATGTAATTGCGTCTGGTTTAAACCAAACGTGATCAGCAGTTGTAAGAGTGTGAGTGCCAATAGTAGCAACCATAATACCAGTTACTGGATTGTAAGTAGCATTAGTTGGTGTAAACTGTGCACCAAAGTGTGGCTCTTGTACTTCGTTCTTAACAACTTTTTCCATAACATTAGCGATATGTGTGAATGCCAATTTTGATGGTTCTCTTTGATAATATGGTAAAGTATTTACTGCACCTTCAAAGTAATATCTCGCAGAGTGTATTGTAGCACTATCGCCACCATACTCTAGATCTTCTGAGATTGCGTCAACAATATATCCAACATCCCTTGCACATTTAGCAGTTTCATAACCGTGACCTGCATATGTTTCGTAGATGTAATCGATGATTTCAGTTTGATACTTAGGTTTCTGACCTATGATCGCTTCTGCTGCTACTAGGGCAGGTGTTTCTATAACTGTTGGAACTGTACCATCATTTTGTTCGATGGTCTCACCAATTTGAGCGAATAAGTTTACAGCTCTAGTAGAAGTATCTACATCTAATGATCTTCTTACACCGTTTGTTGTAGCACTTACAAATGTATGTACTGCATCGACCTTAGCAGGACCAACTTGTAATGTAACTGTTGTTCCTGTAACCGAATCAATTCTAACTGGCTTGTTAAAGATTGGATCGGATGGACGTGGGTGAGCTAAATTGCCTCCACCATTACTTGCGCAACTAAATGTAATTGAGTTTTCATCAAAGATTACATAATCGCCTTTAGCAAATCTGTGTCTATCACCTAATGTCATTGTCATAACACCAGATGTATGATTATATGCAATGTCGGTTGGAGTATAAGCATCTGCCATACTAGCAGCTCTAACACTATCGGTTATAGCACTAACAAAACTGTGTACGTCAGTATTAGTTCCGGCTGAGCCAGCATTTACTGTAATAGTTTGAGCAGTTTTTGCTGTAATAATGAATGGTTTGCCAAGGTTAGGATCGTTTGTATTTGGGTGAGAATCAGTACCACCACCACCAAATCCACACTGGAATGTAATAGCGTTAGGGTCGATAGTAATACGATCGTTAACTTCGAAAGTATGTACACCAATTGTTAATTCCATAATACCAGTTACTGGATCGTAAGTAGCATTTGTTGGGCTAAATGATTCTTCTTCAGTTAATATTTGATTTACAACACCTTGTAAAGGAGTAACTGTTTCGCCTCTTACAATTTGTCCTACTAAGTAAGAAACAAACTCATATGCGCCTGACGTTGGAACAATTTCACCATCACTTAATACTGGTAAAGCATTTTCAAAGTAAAGTCTTGAATTATTTACCGTAGCAGCGTTGCCACCGTGTTGTAAATCCCAAGAAGCTGTATCTACAAAGATACCTAAGTCTCTTTCACAAGCAACTTGACTATATACAAATCCAGGATGATTAGCAGTAATCCAAGCAATAACTTCTTTTTGTATGAATGCTTTGTTAACTCTTAATGCATGAGCACCGTTGAATGAATCATCTGATAATGAAGCTCCACCAAAGTTAACATCATTAGCAGCAGCATTTCCGTTTGTCATAATGTCGATAATTTCATCGAATGCAGCATTTGATATTGCGATTTGATTAGCGTTAGATAATACTTCAGTTGCAATTTTACCTTTTAACCAAGTAATTGCACCGACTGTTTGAGTAAGCTGGTTGTTAACTACGTTGTTTGCACCGACCGTACCAATTCTATAACCTTTACCAACATATATCGAGTTGACATTTGAATCAGTTGCAACGTCTCTGGCTACAGCATTTAAGATATAACCTGTATCCCGCATACACTTATCTTTGTCATAGATGAAGTAGTTATCATTCATATATGCATCGACTTCAGCTTGTAGATATGCTTTGTTCTTCTGCAAGATTCTAGATGCGTATACACCTTGTTGAGAACCTGCAACCTTAATGACTGCACCTTCGTCAGCACTTACAAATGTATGTACGTCTGTGTTTGTACCGGCAGATCCAACATTAATTGTTACTGTATTTGTTGTTACTGCACTAATTGCTAATGGTAACTTATATGCAAAGTCTCCAATACGTGGTGAGAAGTCATTACCTCCACCATTTGCAGCACAACTAAATACAAAGCTTTGTGGCTGCAATTCGATATGATCGTCAGTAGTAAGATCATGTGATGGAAGAGTAACTACAAATTCACCAGTTACTGGATCGTATGTTGCAGTTGTTGGAGTATAAGCTTTTAATACTTTAGCAGGATCTGAGAAGTATAATGCGTTAGCATCGATACAATCTGCATCTGCACTTACGAAAGTATGGTTATTAGCGTGGCCATTTGCATTACCTACATTAACTGTAATTGTGTCTGTAGTAATTGCTTTAACTCTTACTGGCTCTTTATAAGCTGGGTGGTCGTATAATGGAGCAGCATCTGTTCCTGTTACACCACCAACATCACAACTAAATACCATTGATTCAGGAGCAATTTCAATCCACTTACCTACTGGTAAATCATGTGAACCGATTGTAAGAACCATGTCGCCTGATACTGGATCGTATGTAGCAGTTTGTGGAGTGAATGTACCTGTCCACATGTCACCTTCGCGAATCGCATTAGATGTTGCTGATACAAAAGTATGGACTGATGTGTCACTTGACTCACCAACGTTTAGTGTAATTGTTGTTGCATCTCTATCAGAAATCTTAACAGGTTTCTTATAAGCAGGATGTCTTTTTTCTGCTTGTATAGCATTTGTTGCTGCTGATACAAAGGTATGAAGTCCACCACCGTTTACAACACTACCAACATTCATATGAATAGTGAAACCGTCAACTCTGTCGATAACGATTTGTTTCTTATAGAATGGGTGATGTGATTCAGGTGCTGGGTGATTAGTTACATTATCATCCATTGCACAAGTAAATACAATTGAGTTTGGCTTGAACTCTACAAAATCACCAGCTTTAAGAGCATTTGATCCGATATTTACACTAAACTCACCAGTGGCTGGATCATATGACGCAGTTGTAGGAGTATAGTTAATAAATTCAGTTGTTGGATAAGAATGCTCAGTTGAATTACCGTCAAGTGCACATGTGAATGTTAAACTATTTGGCTCAATGAATACACTATCACCTATAGCAAAATCGTGAGTACCAATCGTAAGTACTGTTGTACCTGAAGTTGGACTATATACTGCATTTGTAGGAGTATACTTCTTGCCATTGTTGTTGAGCAATCTTGACATTTCGTCGAATGATTCGTTAGCTCTATTTCCAGCAATTGAGTTACTTACTAAAGCTGCTGTTTGTGTTTTAAGATAGTTAATTGAACCAACTGTTTGAGCTAATTGATCAGTAACACTTACCTCACCAGACTTAGTACGATAAGCTGCACCAGTTTGGATTGCGTTATAGTTTGTTCCAAGCAATACATCTCTTTGAACTGCAGGTAAGATATACTCTTCTGTATCTCTGTGGCATTTCTTGCTGTCATAGAAGTAGAATTCATTGTCTACCCAATCAGCCATATAATCTTGTACGAACTCTCTGTTGACTTGTAGTTGCTTACGAGCATTACGCTTAGCAACTGGGATGCCACTATTATCAGAGAAAGTAATTGCTTCACCAATAACTGATACTGCATCATCTTTAGCACTTACAAATCTATGCTCAAAGTTAGCAGCAGTTAATCCTGGGTTAACAGTAATTGTTTTTGCTGATGTTTCAATGATTGGCAACGCAGCTAGATAAGCTTTTTCAGACGCTCTTGGGTGACTGATCTCAGTCTTGAAGTTATCGCTTGAGCATGTGAATGTGAAGCTTTCTTTTGCAAGATTTACATATCTACCAACTGTTAAGTCGTGAGTACCAATTGTTATAACCATACGACCAGTAACTGGATCATAAGTTGTTTTTGTTGGAGTAAACTTTGTACCTGAGTTAGCAAGAGCACCGATAATTGTATTGAATGACTTATAAGCATCAACTGCTGCAGGCGCAGAGTTAGCTTGAATAAGTTCATCAGTTGTTTTACGTAATCTTTCAAATGCTGCTACTGTTTCATTTCTTTGATTTTCAAGAGATGTTCTGGCAGTATTAACATAATATGCTAAACCAGTAGTAACTGCATTGTAGTTTGTATCCAGCATCATATCAAATTTGGTTGCTGGTAAGATATATTCTTTTACGTCTCTTTCACACTTAACACCGTCGTAAGCATAGAATTCATCGTTGTTGTCGATCCAATCTACGAATTCGTTTATGATTAATGCTCTGTTATCTTGAACAAGTTCTCTAGATGCAACAGCATCTGTATCACCAGTATTAGCAAAGATAATAGGATCGGCTGCATCTTCACCATTTTGAAGAATATTTAGTGTTTGATCAAGAGATCTGTCTAAACGTGTTAGTACTTCGCCTGTTTGCTCGTTAGTAAAGATGTGTTCGATTTCACCTTTAATATGATTGATTGAACCAACAGTCTCAGTCATTTGATCGTTAACAACAATGTAAGAGATTGGCGAACGATATGTGATACCGTTTAAGCGACCCCAGTAGTTAGAGTTTGTTGCAACGTCGTAAGATGCAGAATCAACAATTAATCCTGTATCTCTGAAACATTTATCAGCATTATAACCTTGGTAACCAAGACCAGGTGCTCCGTTGAATCCTGTTGTAGTATTAGCAGTCAAGTAGTGAATCATATCATCTACGATTTCACCTTGATTGTCGTCAAGAGTATCAGCGAATGCAGAGTTAGAAATTAGATTTATTGATACACCGTCAACTTGAGTTGCTTGAGCAGGTTTAATAATAACCGTACTACCACGTGCTCTCATTGAGATGTCACCAAACTGTGAACCAGAGTTGTTCAATGTCATTTGGCCACCGTCTAGGGCAAAGAAAGCCTGACGTGTAAAGATTGACAAGGAACCAATACCGTTAACACCAGCACCGTTTTTAGCAACATAACCTGTACCGTTTTGAGTACGAGGTGTGAAACCAAAACATAATACGTATGTATATAGTGAGTCAGTATCAAGTACTGCTCTATCTGCTAGAAGACAACCACCACCGCGGCCGACCAATCTATTTGGGAAATCGTCAATACCGATACTTTCAATTGTACCAGTACCGCCTCGCTGAGCGTAAAGAATATCTCCAACATCTACATTACCTTTCAGGTTTCTTATATAGATTTGTCTGTTTGAATCGATATCAGCAATATAAGAAATAAATCCTGTAGCACCACTTGAGAATGTTACTTCGTCATCTAGTTCGAATTGGTTTTGTGCAGAGTGACCTGATACTAAATATAATTCTCTACCTAAGTCAAGAATTGTACCTTTAGAGTTGAATGGATTTAAAGGTGGTTCAACATCTAAACGGTTAAAGTTTGAAAGCTGTGTGGAGTCACGAAGGTAAGGTGAACGTCTTAGCAATGCACCTGGACGGTAAGCAATAGCGAAGCCGCCTGTTGGTTGATCAAAGTTATCTACTTCAAAGTTCATGTAACCGAAGCCCTGAACATAACAACCAGAACCAACTAGAACACCGTTAGTTTGCTCCCAACCTTTTTTCTTCTGAATTACTGTAGCGTACTGACCTGCGGTTGAAGTCATTGAACAATCATCAGGTAACATAATTGGTTCATCAACATAGTAAGTACCCGGACCTACTGAGATGTGTACCGCGTTATTAATATCGTTACGATCAAAAGATCCACCAGCTTTTTGTAACGCAAGCTCTTCAGCACGTTTAAGTGTGCGAATTGGCTGAAGTATTGTACCTGGATATGTATCATCACCGTCAGATGCAACGTGTACTTTAAGAGATTTTTCTGTCTTCTTAGAGAACTCGTCGTACAATTGACGATAAGTCATTTTCTCAGTATCACCAGTCTTAACATTTTTCAATGCAAAGTAGCTGTCTTCGTCAAGCATTGGCTCGAACGCTTTAGTAAGATTCATATCGAAGTCAACAAGTTCTGACTCTACGATACTTGAATTAGCAACTACTGACTCTTCAATATCAGAATTTTTAATTATTGATCTTTGTTGTACTAGATTATCAGAAGTAGAACTTCCGATTGATATGTTAGTAGCAACTACAGCATCCATTGAACCAGTTAAAGTGGCATTTTCTAAAATCGGATTGGTAAATGTGTTATCAGTACCTGTACCGTTTGAGAAGTCTGAATTTGTAATATTAGTATTATTTGCTGTGCTGTCATTAAGAGCAGAAGAAGTAATAACAATGTTATTTGCAGTTGTATCAATAATACTTGAGTTACTAATCAGTGTATCCCAAATAAATCCATTTGAGAATCTTGAATTAGTAATATCGACATCATCTAAGTCAGTGTTAGTAATTTCTGAATTAGATATGAATGTATCAAACAGGAATGTATTACCTGAGATTACAGTATCTGTTATTGTACCATTGGAAAAATCTGTTGTAACAATTGTACTATTCGAGATGAGAGCATCTTCAAGAATTAGTTCATCAATTGAGATATTAGTAAGGATCAGGCCATTTGCAGTACCTTGATCAATAGTTACATTATTGAAGAACGAATCATCAATAGTAGAGTTTGTGAAAATATCATTGTTACCAGTGGAGTTGTTTAATGCTCCAAAGTCTACAATAGTATTTGTGAATACGTTGTTGTTACCGGTTCCATCTGAGAAATCAGAACCTAGTATAGTTACGTTAGCAACTGCGGTGGCTGTCATTGTGCCGTTGTTGATATCTGAATCTTCAATAACAGAATTATCGATAGTACCGTTATTGAATATGTTCCGGTTCATAACGTTATCTTCAATCGTAGAGTTGAAGATTCTTACACTGGAAATTGACCCACCAGTGATTGTTATTCTATCAAAAACCTCATACTGTAGAGCCTGTACAAGTTCTTTTCTCGTAATATTTTTAGTACCGTCATCACCTTGTATAAGGTTAACGATAACAAAAAGGTCTTCAGAGCGAGTATTGGCACCTGTAATCGGCCCTAATTCTGAAATCTTTGACATTTGATGATACCCTTATGTGTTTAGCTCGTTGTTTTACTTTATTTATATAAAATCGTTAACCGTGGTGGAGCTTCTTAACTAATAAACTTCAGCACTTGTTCCTCAATCATTACATAAACTTGCATATAACTACGTCCGCTATTCTTTGCTTTTAATAATCTGTGTCGACCGTCTATCATTCTATAAGGTTTATCTGCAGGGTTTTTCATACCTTTAACTACTATTCCCGGAAGATTTATATCAGCTTGTCTGTATCGACTATCTCTTGTTTCTATTTTGTTTGTTGCTTTGTGGCCTATATCATCTATATTTATGGATATTGGTTCTATGTTTTTCAGCTTAACCCAACTATAAATCTTACTACAATCTATATGCGTAGGTACATCGTATACTTGCCAATCACCATCCATTACATGAATCATTTTATAGAAAACCCAAAACTTAATCTATCTATTTCTGAACCAACGCAATGCCAAAAGAATGGCTCTTCGCCGGTTACTTCAAATAAACGACTTGTGAGTCCTTTATCATCATAATCTGTAATTACTTTTTCATCTTTAATATATCTAAAAAAAGATTTTTTTGCTTCATTTGTCCAAGTTAAATAAAGTCTTTTACAAGGTTCGTTTCTATTTGTGTGCCAGCCCATATATCCTGTCGGCGGATAATGGAAAAACCCCGTAGCTCGAACAACTTGTTTTGGAAATACTTTTTGAATTATTTGTGTTATTTGTTGAGTAACTCCTAACCCTTCGAAACTAACCATATTAGTTTCGTTACTAACGGAAATATTTGAAGAGCTGAGATATTCTAGGGTTAGTTTGTCAGCCCAATCTTTTATTATGTTAGCTCCTTGTATTTTTGTATTTAAGAGCATATCTCTGTAGTTCTTTTCAATTATTTTTTCAGCTTCTATTTTAGTTTCATCTGGAAGATCAAACCTTATGCTCATGCTAGCTTAGACTTGTACTTGGATTCAAAATCAATGAAAGCATCGGGAACCGCTTCATATGCAGTCCAATAGTTAGTAGCATTAGATAAATTAACAGTATCTGGCATATCTCTTAAGGCTTGTTTATCTGCTTCAATTTCTGCAACTATGTCTGATAAACCTTTTGTTAAGGCTCTCATCGCAAGTGTATCTAAAACACCGAATGCTAATTGGCGTTGATTGCGTATTAATGATAAGATATATACTTCGATAAGATCCATATCCCATAAAACTTTCGTTGGCTTTTTAACATTATCAAATTTTAAATATTCAGGCATTCCAACCATAGCCCAATCGTTACGATTTGAATTTTCGTCAATAAGATCGTGTTCTACGTAACCAGCATTTTTAGGAATAACCTCATCACTCATAAGCTGACTTACACGTTTAGCAGTAGTGACCAAAGAAACTTTTGGTGTGCCTACTGGATAATTAAAAAATATAGTTTTCATTTGTTATTCTCTCTTTAATATAACACTGCGATGGTAATAGGAGTCGCAGGGTCAACCCCAGTAATTCCAAATATAGAACCTGTATTGTTATCGTTGCCACCAAAATGGATATATGCGTTTGTTGCTCTAGTTGCTCTTATCTCAAAGGTTGATGTAGTTTGACTTTGAACATAAGCATTATAATCTTTCAAATTATTAACGCCACTAGTAGAACCCCCTAATGAGAAAGTTTTGTCAGAAACACCACCAACTAGTATTGAATATCCAGTGGCTGAGGTGGGCCTGCCACCAGTAATATTAGCAGGTATAGTGACTGTCCATCTTCCTGTTGCATTCTTAACTACTGTTAATCCACCACCACTTGCCAAAATTGCACCAGTACTAGGAGTAAATGTTACGTGTGCTTTTACTAATTGAACAATACCTGTTAATTCTGAACCGTCACCAGTAAATTTATCTGCATCAATAGTACCAGTAGCAGTAACGGTTGCACATGTAATATCATCTGCTTCTATATCGCCAAATTCTACGTTGTCTGATGTTCCTACTGATTGACCAATACTAAACACACCAGTAGCATATGATACACCTGTACCATTACTAACAGAAGCTCTTGCTCTTGCGGTTGTGAAATATAGATTATTAGTACCTTCACTGAGGCTGTTTGTGGTGTGATTTGTTAGTGAGCTAACAGTACCATTAACGTTACCAGTAAAAGTAGCAGGAATGTTAGCTGCTGGGCCTCCGTTTTCGAATATCTTATTACCTGCTGGGTGATAAATGTCACCTGTTACATCACCAACAAGGGTTCCTGTGAAGGCACCTGATACTGTTGTAGCAACGATATTATTAGCAGTAAGTGTTCCAGGTACTGTTAAATTTGTACCAATTTCAACATCAGCAGTAGTAACAATACTTGGAACGGTTAAGATGCCAACCGTCGACAACGAGAGCTGACCTCCGACCCCGTAGTTGACAATAAAGTTGTCTGTTGTGGTATTATCAAATCCTATGTCCCAAGCTGTGGTGCCATCCGTGTACCTTGTGCGGGCCCCTTGTGCACCATAAGTAAAGGTTGCAGCAATTTGACTTGTTGTTGGAGTAATTTCTATAGGTCCATTAAAACCAACCGCAGTGCCTGGAGTTCTTGCTCCAATGTCATCTGCACTAATCGCGTTGGTAATAACTAAGTTGGTTGCAGTAAAGTCTCCAACCAAAGTTGCGTCGCCTGTTGTTTCGTTGCCCGTTGGAGCCGCCGTAACAACGTTGTCCCGCATAAGATCAACCATCTCATTAGTTTTATCAAACCAATTTTGAAATGTTTGAGTAGTTGTAATATTTTGAATATTTGGTTTTGACATTTAATTGTTCTCTATCTTATCTATGCGTTCATTTAAACGATTAAGGCATTGTTTAACCTGGACAAGGTCTTTAGTTAACGAAGCTACTTTGCGATGTAGCGCTCTCTCTGATTTATATTTATTAAGAGCTACTATATCTGTATTTATTACAGCTTGACTGTTATCGTCTCGAATTAGTGCATTAGATTTCATCATGTCAGTGCAATCCCTCTGTAATCTTTTACAAACGGTGCGTTATGAATATCACCTGCTATTAGATCAATTCTTATTGCGAATTTTCTATATCCAACAAAAGTTCCACTTGTACTAGTGTAAGTTATAATGTCTGTAGTTTTATTAGCATCTGGTACAGCATATCTATATTCTCTATAATCTTCAAGATTAGAAGATGATGAGAAGCTAGATGCACCTTCAATTTTTTCTAATTCGATCCAACTAATAGTATCTTTTGCTGCACTGTCTTGCGCATGTTGTGGCCTAATATAAACTTTAATATCTGAACCATTTGGTCTATAACCTGTGAGATAAAGATTTAAGTCTTCAGCATCTAAGTCTTCAGCCAATTCTACAGTCTTAGAAATATAACTAGATGTAGTTGCTGGAGTATCTGTTACTTTAAATTGATATGCTAATAAGGTTGCTAATTCTAGATCAACAATCGGTGTTGAAGTATTATTAGACGAGTTAGACATTGCAACATTAATAGTAAACGGCTTAGGATTCACGAAGTTATTTGATTTAGAATAAATTACAACACCTTTTTGTGTGAAGAAATTATTATCACCAAACTTCATTGGCATACTATAAGTGTTAGTAACATTTGCAGGATCTGTAAACACACCACTAATAGAAGTATTTGTTACCGAATCATCTGTTTTCTGAATCAACGCCTGAACATAACTTAAATTGATGTTATCGATTGTTCCAATAGTACCAGTTATGTTAGAATCAAATCCTGTTATAGTGTCACCTGCCACGAACTTTTTACCCATAATAGCAGAAGATTGTTTTAGGTGAAGCTCTGACGCTGTATACTTATTGTAATGAGAAATAATACCCGCAACAATTGGAATTCCTGAAGCGTTAGCACCATTGAATGAACAAGGTTTGTCTGTTGTCATCGAAGTTGCACTATCTACACTTGTAATTCTAAAGATATCTGCATTAGTATTACCAGAATCTCTTACAAGTATATAATCACCTGCAGCATAAGTAACAGTAAAGTTGTTACCAGATTGTGTAAGAACATTAGTTCCTTGTACCATTGATACTGTATAACCAACATCAATTTGTTTGTATGCAAATTCGTTAGCTTCGAATCTTCCTGTCCAATCAGATAATGTAAAGAACTCGTGATCATCGTTTGTAAGAGATACAGTGCCTGTTCCAGCATTAAAGTTATGACGATATAAAGTAAACTTAATATCTTCGTCTTGTACTGATTGCCATGCTCTATTGTTTGTAGAAGTAAATAGTACTCCATCACCCCAGTCCATTACAACTGCTTGGCCTTGTGTAGGACCTGTTGTAAGATCATTGCCGCCGACTTTAGAAGTGTAATGAAGATAGTTAGGATCGTTTGCATCTGGCATAATTACGATTGCGTATTCTTTTTCAACATCCATTCTTACTGGAGCATCGAAAGTAACCTCGGTAATTAATGACGCATCATCTGAAACACTTACTTCAGAAGGCTGTAAGTGCGTCTTAGAGAATGGTATGATAACATTAGATGGATAACCGTTAATAACTTCTCTAAGTGTAATTGTAACACCGTTAATATCTGATTTACGCTTAAAGAATAAATCTACTTTAGATATAAAGACTGAATTAGATCCACGGCCCATTCCTGATTTAATAAAGAATGTTTGTCCGAGAGGATCGCCACGTCTTGTAACTTGAGTAACACGAGATGCTAAGTTTCTTGATGTTGCAGTTTCTTCTGTACCAAATTCTGGCATTCTTGTTGAAAGAGTTGATTTGTTTTGAGTGATGTTATAAGCGTGATAAGTAATTTCACCTTTTGAAGTTGATGCCGAATCAATACTTGAATATTGACTAACATCTACTGCGATTAATACTCTATCACCTACATAGAATTTACCTTGTGGAATTTTAAATACTGCTCTTAATATACCATTTGAGTCAGTAGTTACTGCTGCATTATAAGCTCCAGTTTTCTGAACATCTCTTGCATCCATTGCCGTAACTGCGCCTGGAGCAACATTTGCGTTAACATCAACTCCATCAAAGAAGAAGTAATGTTGTGTATTAGGACGTAGACCAGAGATGAATACTTTAACATTACGAGATCTCATAAATGGTTGGAACTGCACGTTAGTAATAAAATCACCAACTGCATCTAATCCACCATCGTTTACAGTGAGACTTGAAATAGTACCTGCTTGAGTTCTTGGAGTAGTTGTAGTTGTTGTTCTGCCACTCCTTGTACTTGTTGAAGCACCACTAGTAACTGGGCCATTCCAGTTTATACCTGTAATTGGTAAAACTTCTTGTAAATCTTGGAACACACCAGCAAGATCTATTTCTACTGGTACAGGATTTTGAACTGTATCGTGAGCCATATCGTGGCTTGGAGAAATTTGCGCGTTGCCGTCGTATTTCCAGAAGTTAGATACACAGTTTCTAAAGTTTGTAGCGTAAGGCTGACCAATTAATTTAACATTAGAATCTCTGCTTAATGAAGCAATCTCTGCACTATTAACATCAGGGAAGATTGATGCGCCAGTAGATGAAGAATATTTCAGATCTAAGGCAAACGTATTTAACGCTGGAGTAAGAATCTTCTTATCAAAATGAATTGCAGCTTTAAAGTTAGCATCATCTGTATCAGCGATAGCAGTATCATTCATTGGATCTACGATGTAGCCATTTTTGAATCTTGATAAACCATTTTCATCTAATATTAATAGATTCTCTGAAC
>Ga0307997_10000336_pt1 | contig 21582 bp, 30 predicted proteins | sample Davwhametageno36_FD_203165 | JGI IMG/M metagenome (GOLD analysis project Ga0307997, IMG submission 203165) | Marine microbial communities from Davis Island wharf, Antarctic Ocean - #36 | ecosystem: Environmental > Aquatic > Marine > Unclassified | place: Antarctic Ocean: Davis Island wharf... | reverse complement strand
CATCCAAGCAAGCACTTGCATAATCATATGACGTACTGGCAGCGAAGGTATGGTGCTTAGTGGGTTTTTGCCGTGATCCATCACTAGTTCCCAACTATTTACTACAAATTTTATCATTATATATATATTCCTTTATATTATATTTTACCCAGCCAGTGTGTACAGTCATCAAAAGGGTCATCATAACGTATTGGTTTCTCGTTAGACATGTGATTTCCTACCATTGATTAGGTGTTGTATTTATAAATATACCATAAGCTTAACATAATGTCAATAGGAAATTTAGAATGATTACAAATTATTTGTCACCGATTTCATTTAAGATCGTTATAGATAGACTCCCTCATGTAGAATTTTTTACACAAAGAGTAACTTTACCTAGTCTTAGTATGAATGCTCCAGAGCAGCAATCCCCTATTCATCGTATTTATCAAACTCCGGATCGCGTGGAATACGCAGATCTTGACCTCTCTTTTATAGCAGATGAAAACATGTCTAATTATGAAGAGATTTTAAGGTGGATGGAAGGAATGGGTACTCCTGAAAATACTAAACAAAGGGCTGACCTACAAGCTAGTAAGGCGGGCGAGAGATCTGATATATCAGTTATAATTGAGAATAGTGCTAGAATTGGAAATCTTAAATTTACTTTCACAGAAGCATTTCCAACATCCATCAGTGGTATTCCTCTAGACGTAACGAATACTGACGTTCAATACCCAGAAGTCAATGTTACTTTCAGATATACAAATATGAGCTTTGAAAAAATGCCTTGACATTAGCGCATTCCTGTGTTATAATATATTATAAAGTGACGTGAATAGAGGAATAGTTATAATGAGTACTGAACAAATTAGCGAGATCTGGGCTGAAGATGTTAAAATCGACGAATCAAATCTCGGCGGGGAAGCTAAGAAAATTCCCATCTTACACAACAAGTATTATGGTATGTATTATAAGGAAGCTTTGAAAGTAAAGAAGCTTCGTTATGATTACAAAGAACTTGAGCTTGCTAAACGTGAGTGGCTTGATGGTTCTATGGCTGAAGAAGATCTACGTGATCGTGGATGGAAGCCGCAGCAAAAGAAAATCATTAGACAAGATCTCGATAAGCATTTACAAGCAGATGCTGATATTATCCGTCTGAGTCTTAAAATTGATTTTCATACAGCAAATGCTGATTTCCTAGAGGATATTGTAAAAACTATCCACAGCAGAAACTTCATTATCAATAACATGATTGCCATACTGAAATTCCAACATGGCGAATACTAATAAATAGTAGTATATAGTTGATAATGAATAAAGGTGATCATATGCCAGACGTACTAAACGTAGAACAAAAGAATGCTGTACACTTACTTGTGACAGGTGATTCTGGTGTTCGTATGGAACTCTCAGACTACTTTTCCTTTAAGCCGCAAGGATACCAGTTTTCTCCTGCTTATAAGAATCGTATGTGGGATGGTGTAATTAGATTATATCAGCCAATGAGACCAGTTCTATATGTAGGTCTATTTCCTCGCCTTAAAAAATTCTGTGAAGAACGTGGTTATCAGCTTAATGCTCCAGATCATTTAATGAATGGTGAATCTGTTCCAGATGATTATGGATATGAGATGGCTAAAGAAGTAAATTGCCCATTCACACCACGAGATTATCAAAATCAATATGTCGTAGATGCTATCAGAGATAACAGATCATTATCATTATCTCCTACATCTTCAGGCAAATCATTAATTATCTATCTAATACAACAACATTACTATAGAGCATTCGAACATCGTACATTGATTATTGTTCCAACTATTTCGTTGGTGCATCAGATGGCTGGTGATTTTGAAGACTATGGCTGTGATCCATCTATGATATATAAAATTCAAGGTGGTGTTGATAAAAATACATCTTCCCCTATAGTTATATCAACTTGGCAGTCACTAATGAAAGTTGGTAAAGATTGGTTAGGCCAATTTAAAGTTGTGCTTGGAGATGAGGCACACTTATTCCAAGCTAAATCATTACAGAAAATCATGGAAGGTCTTGACGAATGTTATTATCGTCACGGCTTTACTGGTACTCTGAAATCAGAAGAAAGTAAAACACACCGTCTTGTTCTAGAGGGTTGCTTTGGTTCTGTTCGTAGTCACGTTACTACAAAAGATCTTATGGATGCTGGTACTGTAGCTGATTTTAATATTAAAGCTATTGTTCTTTCACACAGTAAAGATGCTCGTAAGAATTTTTACACTGCATTTAAGAAGATTAAAGAGACTCAGAAACGTTATCCTGCTGAGCGTGAATTCTTAGTTAATAATGACAAAAGAAATATTTTCATTAGAAATTTATTGTGGTCTCTCGAAGGACAGAATAATTTAGTCTTGTTTGATCTTGTTGAAAAGCACGGAAAGATCTTAGAACCTATGCTTCAAAAAGAAGGCAGAGAACTGCACTTCATATATGGTGCTACCAAAGGTACTGAGCGAGAACGCATCAGACATCTCATTGAAAATGATCCCATCAAACAACACAATATCCTTGCTTCTTACGGAGTATTCTCAACAGGTGTGAACTTGAAAAAGCTTGATAACATCATATTTGCTTCTGGTTCTAAATCTGAAGTCAAAGTATTGCAATCAATTGGTCGTGCCCTAAGAAAGGGCAACGACGCCGATAAGGCTACACTATATGATATTACAGATGACTTGACACATGGATCATTTGAGAACTACACTTTACAGCATTTTAAGAAGAGAATTGAGATATATGGTACCCAGCAGTTTAGCTTTAAGGTCTACACAGTAGATATATAATGGCTGGGACTATAATGGTTTAAAGGATATAATCCTATTATACACCTACCTGATAAGGTTGTCAACTGTTATTTTCACTTATTTTAAAATTAATTATTTTCAACAAACTAGTTGACACCTGTGCATAACTGTGTTATATTAGATTTAAATAGATTTTAACTACATCAATGGAGGTATTTCCAATGGCAAAAAGACGAGCCACTCGCAATTACGTGAATAACAGGGACCTTCTTGACGCTTTGGTCGCATACAAGCAACTCTGCAGAGAAGCAGAAGACGCAGGTGAAGGAAGACCAAGAGTACCAGATTACATAGGTACTTGCATATTTCAGATAGCGACAAGATTAGCAACAAAACCAAATTTCTCTGGATATTCTTATAAAGAAGATATGATCTCAGACGGCATCGAAAACTGTCTATTATATATAATGAACTTTAATGAAGAAAAATCTCAGAATCCGTTTGCATATTTTACGCAAATTATCTGGTATGCTTTCCTACGTAGAATCGCTAAAGAGAAGAAGCAAATGTATATTCGTTTCAAGTCTTCTCAACATATGATTACTACTGGTGGTACATACTCTGCTGGCGAAGATCTTAATATTCATCTTAGTACAGCAGCAGATTATATGAATGATTTTATTGAAGACTTTGAAGATAAATTAGCAAGAGATAAAGCTAAGAAAAAAGCTGACAAAGTTGAAAAAGACGCTAATGCTGTAGTAGATGCAGAAAAAGATGTAGACCCAAAAACAAAATAGGATAAAATCTTGAAAATAGCAATTGTAACAGATATGCATATCGGTGTTCGTGGTGATTCTAAGTTATTTTTAGATCATCAAGAACGTTTCTTCTCAGAGGTGTTCTTTCCTTATATTGATGAACATGATATTAAAATCATATTTGATCTTGGTGATACTTTCGATCGTCGCAAGTTTATCAACTATGTATCACTAGAGCGTGGTAAGAAGTTCTTCTTTGATCAAATCGCTAATCGCGGTATTGAATATCATGCACTAGTAGGTAATCATACAACATATTATACAAACACGAATGAAGTAAACTCTATGAATTTGCTGTTACGTGAGTATAACAATTTTAATATTTACGAAGATAAATGTGCAGAACTTACTCTTGGATCTACAAAATTCTTGATGGTTCCTTGGATTAATAATAGTAACTATAAAGATATGATGAAAGATATTCGTGAGTCTGATGCTGATATGTGTATGGGTCACTTTTCTATTCAAGGCTTTGAAATGGATAAGGGCCATTTGTGTGATCACGGTTTAACAAGAGATGTATTTACAAACTTTGAAGCTGTGTACTCAGGTCACTTCCATCATCCATCTACATATAATAATATTTCATATCTTGGTTCTCCTTACGAAATGACTTGGTCAGATCATCAGGGCAAACGTGGCTTCCGTGTCTTAGATACAGAAACCCGTGAGTTAGAATGGATTTTAAATCCTAACGTTATCTTTCATAAAATTGAATATGATGATGCTGATATGACTATCGAAGATATTGCTAACCTAGATGTAAGTGCTCTTAAAGATACTTTTATTAAAGTTATTGTTAAGAACAGAACCAATCCATACATCTATGACTTGTTCCTAAATAAGTTGACTGACGCTGGTGCAGCTGATGTTAAAGCTATTGAAGATTCTCTTAGTTTAGAGTCTGAAGGTCTTGATGAAATGCTAGATGAAACTAAAGATACAAAAGACATCTTGCACGACTATATTAACTCTTTAGAAACAAAGGTTGATAAGATACAAATTAAGCGATTAATTGACGAACTTTATGTAGAGGCACAGAATATATAATGAAGATTCATTTTAAGAAAATACGTTATAAGAATGTTTTATCATCAGGCAATGCTTGGACTGAAATCCTTTTAGATAAAAGCAAGACTACTTTAATTAGTGGTTCAAACGGCAGTGGTAAATCTACACTACTCGATGCAATAACTTTTGCTCTATATGGCAAACCATTCCGCAAAATTACAAAGCCACAACTTGTTAATTCTATTAATCAGAAAGAACTTGTTACTGAAATTGAGTTTAATATTGGTTCTAAGAACTACAAGATTAGACGTGGCATAAAGCCAAACTTCTTTGAGATTGCTCTTAATGATGTGCTGATTGACCAAGATGCTGCAGTTAGAGATTATCAATCTTACTTAGAACAAAATATTCTTAAGCTTAACTATAAATCATTTACACAGATTGTTATCCTTGGTAGTGCTACATACGTTCCTTTTATGGAGTTACCAGCACACGGTCGTCGTGAAATTATTGAAGATCTTCTTGATATTCAAGTCTTTAGTACAATGAATACGTTATTGAAAGATATTGTGAGTTCTAATAAAGAAAGCATAAAAGAGAACGGATACCAAAAAGATATGGTTGAAACTCGTATCGAATCAGCTAAAGATCATAATGAATCTATTCGTGAGATGAAAGAAGTCGAAGCTGAAAAGATTCGTGATAAGATGGGTGCTCACCTTAAAGATATTGAGAATGCTAAAGCTATTATCGAGACACAGAATGACGAACTTCAGATTGTATTAGATGGTATTAAAGATAAACCTGATATGCAAAAGAAGTCAGAAAAAGCTAAGTCATTACGTCGTGATATCGAAAGCCAAATGCGTTCACATCAAAAAGAGTTATCTTTCTATAAAGATCACGATGATTGTCCTACGTGTAAGCAAGGTATTGAGCAAGCTTTCAAGGCCGGCATCATATCAGATAAAGATATTAAAGTAACTGAGTTGATGTCCGGGCTTGAGAAACTGGCTGTAAAAGCTAAAGAGTACGATGATCGTCTTAGTGATATCTCAAAACTTGAAGATAAAATGCGTACTATTAACCTTGGTATTGGTGATCAACGCGCAACAATTAAGGTTGCTAAGAATGCTTTAGTTTCATATAAGAATGAATTAGATACTGCTGAAGAAGAAGCTGAAGCAGTTGATATGACTAAGCTCTTAGAATATAGTAATACTCTAAACGAAATCAATGCTCGTCAAACAGAACTATTTACAGAAAAAGAAGTAAATAGTGTTACAGCACAAATGCTTAAAGATGGTGGTATCAAAGCCAAGATCATTAAACAATATGTTCCTGTAATGAATAAGTTGATTAATAAGTATCTTCAAGCATTTGATTTGTTTGTAGACTTTAGACTTGATGAAAACTTTAACGAAGTAATTAAGTCTCGTTTCCGTGATGCTTTTTCTTATGCTTCATTCTCAGAAGGTGAGAAGCTACGTATCACATTGGCTATTATGTTGTCTTGGCGAGCAGTTGCTAAGCTACGTAACTCAGTCTCAACAAACCTCTTAATCTTAGACGAAACTTTAGATGGTGCACTTGATGGTGTTGGTATCGAAATGTTAATTGATACATTACACAATCTTAACTCTGACGATAACATTTTTGTTATCTCACACCGTGGCCACCAGTTTGGTGACAAGTTTATGTCCCACGTCAAGTTTGATAAGATTAAAAACTTCTCACAAATAGCAGCGTAGGAATATTCTAATGAACCATAGCATAGAGCAACTTATAGAACGAATAAATGTAATGCATGATAAAGCTATGCAACTACATCGTAAAAGAAATGAACGTCCAGACTTTGATAAGATTACTTGCCAAAATATCTTAGCAGATATACAATCAATGGCTCTACTGATTGCAAAAGACAACAACCAGGGTGGAATCGAATCAGATATAGATAGACGAAAATAACTGTGTACATATCGCAGAAACTGTTATATAATGAATTATATTGAATTACAAGGATTATCATGTCTAGCTTTTACACATCTGTCGAGCGATACGGCAACAACATATTATGGCGCGGTTATGAAAATAACAAGCGATTTGAACGTAAAGTAAAGTTCTCACCTACCTTATTTGTCGGTGGCGATAAATCTGGTACCAGCCAACACACCTCTCTTACAACTGGTCGTCCTATGACTTCTGTTGTTATGGATACTATGCGAGAGGCTAAAGATTGGATTGAACAATATAAAGATGTTCACGGCTTTGAAATTGGTGGTTCCACTAATTACGTAGCACAGTTCATTCAACAAAAATATCCAGGCAAAGTCAATTACGATGTTTCTAAAGTAAACATTGTTTCTTTCGATATCGAGGTTGATATTGCTGACGGCTATCCTGATATGAATTCTGCTGATAAAGAAATCACATCGATTGCTTTTAAATCTTCTAAGTCTGATGATTACCATCTACTCGGTCGTAAAGACTACGACAAATCACAAACGTTACTTGATATTGATCCAGATAACATTCACTTTATGAAGTTTGATACTGAAGAAGCATTGCTTCGTAGGTTCAGGCAGTTGTGGTGCAATGACTATCCCGATATTGTAACCGGCTGGAACGTGGCTTACTTCGATATTCAATATATTATAACACGCATGTCTCGTCTATTCGGCGAAGAGTTTGCACGAGATCTTTCTCCTTGGCGCTCTATTCGTCAAACAGGTCGTGAATTCTTTGGCAAGATGCAGCAAACATATGAAATATCTGGTGTTGCTGTAGTCGATTATATGGATGCATTCAAGAAGTTTGGCTACAAGTATGGCCCACAAGAATCATGGAAACTGGATCATATTGCTAATGTAGTACTCGGTGAAAAGAAACTCGATTACTCAGAGTATGGTACACTTACTGAATTGTACGAACAAAACCCACAACTATATCTCGATTATAACCTTAAAGACACGTGGCTTATTCAACGCTTTGAAGATGAAACTGGTTTGTTATCTCTAGTTATGACTGTTGCTTATGGTGGTGGTGTAAACTTTAATGATGCATTCGGTACAGTTGGCATATGGGAAACAACTCTATATCGTAAACTTATCGAAGAAGGTCGTGTCCCACCACTTAAAGGTGGTCCTGGTGCTCGAGCTGGTGAACTTGTAGGTGGTTATGTTAAGACTCCGAAGGTTGGTATGCATCCTTGGATTGTATCATTCGATCTTAACTCTCTATATCCGCACTTAATGTTGCAATATAATATGTCACCAGAAACTTATGTTAGTGATCGTCGCGAATACGTGTCTCAAGATATGGTACTCAAAGGTGAATATCAAAACGATGATAAGTCTGTATCAGTTGGTGCAAACGGTGCATGTTTTACAAATGAATTCAAAGGTGTAATTCCTGAAATCATTGATGAATATTATGGCAACCGTTCTGTAATCAAGAAGAAGATGCTTGGTGTAGAACAAGAACTTGAGAATGCTACTGATCCTACTCATAAAGCTGCTCTTAAACGTGAAGCAAACAATCTACATAACCAGCAAATGGCTATCAAGATTGCTATGAACTCTCTATACGGTGCAACTGCTAATATTTACTTCTTGTACTATATTAACGATATGGCTGAAGCTATTACAACATCAGGCCAGTTATCTATTCGATACGCTGAAAACTCAGTTAACACTTACCTCAATAAGATCTTAAAAACTAACGACAAAGATTATATTGTTTATATCGATACCGATTCAATCTACGTTGACTTTGGTCCACTAGTTAAAGCATCTTTCGGTACAACAGATATAGGCCGCAAGCAAGGCGAAGAGTTCCTTGATAAGGTTTGTTCTTCTAAAATCGAAGAAGTAATCGAAAATGGTTATATCGAACTTGCAGCTAAAATGGGTTCTTATCGCCAAGCGATGGTAATGAAACGAGAAAAGATTACTGATAAATCTGTATTCATTGCTAAGAAGCGTTACATTATGAATACTCTCAACTCAGAAGGTGTTCACTACGAAGAACCAAAGATTTCTGTAACAGGTCTTGAGTCTGTACGATCTTCTACACCAGAAGTATGTCGCAACAAACTAAAGCAATCGTTCTCTGTTATTATGAATGGCGATGAAGCTGCAGTCCAAAAGTTTATCGAAGACTTCAGACAAGAATTCTATAAGCTTCCTCCCGAAGATATTGGTCGCAATTCCGGTACTGACAACATTGATAAGTATCGTGAACACGGTAACGGTAACATGTATAAGAAAGGTTGCCCAATGCACGTTCGTGGCTGTATTCTATATAACCACTATCTAAATGAAAACGGTTTATCTAAAAAGTTTACATCAGTACAAGGCGGCGACAAGATCAAATTCTGCTATCTAAAAACACCAAACCCGATTAAAGAAAACATCATCTCGTTTCCAGGTGTTCTTCCTAAAGAATTTGGTTTACACGATTATATTGACTACGAAAAGCAATTTGAAAAAGTATTCCTATCGCCTCTAGAAGCTATCCTAGAAGCAGTTGGTTGGTCTGCAGTAAAGATTGCAACACTTGATGATTTCTTTGTATAGGAGTACCAAATGAATATAGAAGAACTAAAAGCACGGCACGAAAAGCTACATGCATTAATTGAAGCTGCTGAGGCTGAAAAAGCGCCTGAAGAGTTCATTAAAAAACTCAAGGTGGAAAAGTTAATTGTTAGAGACCATCTTGCTGGTCACGGTATTGAACATGCAAATTGGCAACGAAGAATTGAAGATTAATTGTTGACATTTTTACAATACTGTATTATAATTAATTAAATGAAATAGGAGTAAACTATGAGCTATAACTGGTCTAAAGACATTAACGAGATGCACCACAAGTTTGGTGTAAAAGATTGGTTTGAAGCCAATAAAGACAACAAAGACTTGATGGATAAGTATTTGCGTTTCCGACTTTCAATGTGTAAGGAAGAACTAGATGAAACACTGGATGCAATCGAAGCTAAAGATGCTGAAGAAATTGTGGATGGTCTTATCGACATGTGCGTTTTTGCTATTGGGACTCTCGATGTATTTGGTGTTGATGCTACTGCTGCCTGGCAAAAAGTTTATAACGCTAATATGGAAAAATCTGTTGGCGTTAAAGAAGGCCGTCCGAATCCGTTTGGGTTGCCAGATTTAATGAAACCAGACGGCTGGGTTGCTCCAAGCCATGAAGGTAACCACGGTCAACTAGAACTGGCGTTGGGCATGGTTGAAAAATCATTATGGGAACGAATTAGTAAATACTTTTTCCATATTTTCTATAGGAGTACAAAATGATTAAAACACCTAAAATGATAGCCCTGAGCAAAGCATTATGTAAAGCAGGGCTAGACTATGCAGTTTTTAAAGAACACGGAGATAAGATGGTTACTATCAATGTGTGGATTGGCGAAGATGATGTTGTGGAAAAAGCACGTTAGGGGATATGGACAATGATTGTTGAGTACATTACATTTGGAGACGAGATTACTCGTTTTGAGGTTGTAGATAATAAAGGTCGTGCTTATACAAAGTATGGAGTGCAAGAGCTGAAGTTTCAACTACAAGATGATGGTCGAACACTTAAAGCATTTGTGCAATTTGAAGAAGAAGAGGAAATTTCAATTGACTGATAACAGGTTTATTGCAGCATTAGATCAAAGCGGCGGCTCATCTGCAGTCACGTTAGATCGTTACGGTGTAAAATATACTGAACACAATATGATGGATCATATTCATGCTATGCGTTTGCGAATGGTCAACAGTCCTAGCTTTAACGATAGTAACATAAGTGCTGCGATTTTATTCAAAGATACTGTTAATCGTGGTATGGTTAATATCCTAGATAAGATGGGTATTGATACTTTCTTAAAGATTGATAACGGTGTCGATTCAGATGGCACAATGAAACAGTTTCCAGTAAAACAAATGTTAGAGTTTGCTACAAACGGCATTGGTCCTAAAATCTACGGTACTAAAATGCGAAGCATTGTGTATGGTACGGAAATGATTCATCCTGTGCTTAAACAACAGTTTACACTTGCTCGTACTATTAGTGAATATGGTCTTGTACCAATCATTGAACCAGAAGTACCTATTGATCATCCTATTAAAGGTGAAGTAGAAGACGCTCTTATGTTTCATTTACAAGAATTCTTAGATGAGTTTCCAGGCAAATGCATTCTCAAACTAACACCACCGGAAGTACCAAATATATATCACAATCTTACAGTGTTTCCTAACGTGGAACAATTAGTATTTCTAAGTGGAGGATACGGTACTACTGAAGCATGCCGCAGGCTAAACGATAATGAAAATGTAGTTGCTAGCTTCAGTAGAGCATTATACGAGGGTCTAAACATTAATCAAGCTAATAATGTATTTAACACCAGACTAGCATTGAATATTTCAGATATTAAAAAGGCATGTGGCTAAATGGATTTTTTAACAAAGCTAATGACTAAATTATTTCCAAAGCTAATGACTGGCAAAAATAAAGCTCCATCTTATCTAGCAGGAAAAGATAAAAAAATGTAACAATTAGTTACTTGCTGTTACCGGTAACAGTTTTTGGTTTCAGCGATATTTTTGCATCTGGCACATAAATAATATTACTATATTATAGGAGGTCCCACGATGTGCACTGAAGCTGTACGTAAAGAAGCCAACCGATTTAACTGGATGATCAAAGGTAAACTCATTGATCCCATTGAAACAGATGCCAGCGTTGAAAAAATACATGATAGTTATTTTAAAAGACTGTGGAATAATAATGAAAGCTATATTCACGAAGCTGGATTTGAATTGGCCTGGGAAGAGCGCTTCCAACAGGAGAGAGAACTGATAGCTAATCTTGGATATGACTAGGTGCGACATTATAGTTATTAAAATAACTGTTGACAAGTGTCTGTTACTAGTATATTATATAAATAATATTGTAAACGTTGAAGCAACGTGAAATCGGATCGGACTCGGGGGCAGTACCCGACAGCTCCACCAAAAGCATACTGTTCCAACCCCTGTAATGAGGATGGAACGCTCTGATAAAGCGGGCAGTATGTTTTTGATGGGGCTGAACAAGGATCGACGGACGATGTAGTGAAGTGGAGTTTACCGGATGATCGCGCATAGATCAATTAAACTAAATGCAAATGAAAATTTCGCACCATCTGGATTATTTGCTCTAGCAGCATAATCACAGGGAGTTGGCCACTTACTTAGCAACAGAAAAGTGGCACTTTAATTATTAAAGAGGATATTATGTCAAACAAATTGAAAGAACTAACGTGGGCTCACCACCAATCTGCCGAGCGAAGAAAATTCGCTAAAGAACTTATTTCCGGCAATATTGATACAGCATTGTATCACAAATTCCTATGTTGTCAGTACATGAATTACGAAGTACTAGAACGACACACTATTATCCCTCCAAACCTACACGCTATTAAACGCCATAGACGTATCTTTGAAGATATTAGAGAACTAGAAGATGTCTTCGGTTACTCTCCTACAGGTGTTTTTCCTCCATCAGTAAATAAGTATGCAGCATACGTTAATGGGTTAGCAGAGGCTGATGATAACGAAGCTTTACTTGCACATATGTATGTTCGCCACTTTGGTGAATTACACGGCGGACAAATCATCAAAAAGAAAACTCCTGGCAATGGCTTGATGTACGAATTCGAAGGTGACACTAAAGTTCTTATTGAACAGTTTAGAACATTGTTATCTGACGATATGGCTGATGAAGCAAAGGTTTGTTTTGATTTTGCTTCAGAATTATTTGATGAACTTTCAAAAGAAATGGTTGACAAAGCTGCTATTACGTAGTATAATTATACCATAACAAACAGTTAATTAAGGAGACTATCTCATGCAAAATAATATGCAAGATGAAATTGAATCTGAATCTGAAACTGACATTGGAATCGAAAAAGATTTAAAGCGCCAAGATCGTATGGCTCGCTCAGAAGCAGCTAGGCTTCGTAGGCAGGACATCAAATTAGTTCGAGAACAACTTATTCAAAACGAATGGGCTGCTGCAAGAAGAGCTAAAAAGAAAAAATGAATCACACATCTGAAATACAAGTATCTGATACGGGAGAGCATTTTATTGTTCTCCCTGATTCTGTATTACTAGCTTCTAATATTAATTTTGGTGATGATGTTGAGTGGAGTATAAGTGAAGACAACCGCGTTGCAACATTAACCAAAGTAATAAAAGATGAAGCAATATAAATCACCCATACTCTGTTTTGACTCTGTGTGGAAAAAGCTCGATACTACTGAAAAGTATACTGATAGTAAAGGCAATATTAAATACAGGCCAAAGTACGTATTGATTTTTAATATAAATCCAGAATATAGAGGTAAGAATAATGGAACTATGGGATAGATTAAATGGCTATGCTGATTATATTTCAGCAAGCTTTGATAAACATTTTACTCGTTATGATAACGAAAAGTATACAGACGATCTTAAATTCAAAGATTGGAATGACACTTTTTGGCACTCTGACCAAGTATCAAAAGCTCATTTAAAAACAATTGTACCAGCAGATGGTAAAGGCTTGTGGCTAATGCATGTGAATGTATTTCCAGACCCAAGCTATGAATTGCCAATTCTTGGATTTGATATTGTAGCAGGACCTAAAAAAATTACAGGTTCGTTTATGGATTATAGTCCTTTGCACGGTTTCCCGCATCCGTATAATGAATATATGGAAAGGCGAGTTAAAGACTTAGAATGGAATAAGCCTAGAGAATTACCGCCGTGGGCACAAGAGATATTTTCAAAAGACATGCTTGCAGTAGGTAACATCAAGACTGACGAAGAGCTTGATCAGTTTATCGCAGTAACAACTGACTTAGTAGATCATTACCTAGATAACATAGATACAAATGCTCTCGATAGTCATCGAAATATAAAACCATTACTAAACAAGTATTGTCAAAATCAAAAGCTTAATCCGCACTTGCACCGTTCTATTTTAGCAATGGGAATATCGGAAGAAGATAAAGACAAATACGTTAACAATGTATTATTTGAGGAATTAAACGATGAATAGGTATAGCTTTGGAATGCAAATTAAGCCTATCTCTCAGATATCAGGAGTTAATAATAATAGAAATAAACAGTTGACACTTAATGGCTGTTGTGATATAATAGATATATCAACTGGTAAAAGAAACATTAAAATCGGTAAACACCAGTTTATTGCAACAATTGTTTATTGCGCCAATTGTGGCAGTGTTAAAGCAACTTCAAGTATTAAGGAGAATAAACAATGATCAGTAAAACACTAATATCTGAAACAGACGGTCAAACCTTAAAGGCAGACTACTTCGCTACAGACAACGGTGCCGGCATTCGTTTCTTCATTAATAACGAATTTATCAAAGAAGAAGTTTATGAAGGTAAAAGCATTCACTTCGCTCAATCAGCAGCCCAAAATTGGCTTGCAGGGATAAAGACACTTAATGGATAAAGACATGAATGAAGCTGCTATGGTAGCACCAAGAACGCCTGAAAAGGTACATCATGAAATTCAATATATGCTCAAAAGTGGTATAGGTTATATAGATGCATTATGTGAATATGCTCGTATAAACGAATTGGAAATTGAAACAGTAGCTAATATTGTTAAGAAATCTTCTATTCTAAAAGAAAAAGTAAGATCTGAAGCAGTAGATGCAAAATTGGTAATTAAAGATGATCAAGACCTCACTAAGTTATGCTAACGAGGATAGTTTCGTATGGTACGTAAAGTACCTTGCAATGAAGAAACATTTTACCTCTGACGGTTATGACTACATTAAATACCACGGAAAGATAAGAGCGTCATACGATAAGTATAGAACTCGTAATGATGCATATTTTTTCGAAAAGCTTTCACGGAAAGATGATCCAGAAAAGCTTATGCTATCTAATATGATAGTAAAGCCTAATGTATGGATACGTGAAATACTCGAACAAGAAGGTGAAGATCGGCATGTTGATTGGCAACGTAGAATAGATACTCTATCCCGCACATTCAAAACCGAGATTAATCTTCTTGACGACAACTTCCAAGCTAATTTTACTTCAGTGAATGGGCAACATCCGTTGCTTATGACTTTATATATGCAAAAGAAAATTAGTTTGGAAACTATTACTATCCTTGCTCATATCGCTAATATTTTTCCTTATTGGGATAAAGAAATAGTTGACAAAATCATAGCATGTGATATAATAAGACTAATAAGAAAGTATAAACCTTTCTTAGAAATTGATGAAAAAAAGTTCAAAGATTTGATCCGTGATCGTTTTTTCTGATATAAATAGATGGCAGGGTACAAACCTGCACATACATCGCAATATAAACAATCGCTATATACAGCAAAACTAGGAGAAGTACATATGTCATTTGACGCACTCAAAAAGAATCGTTCAAGTTCTTTAAACAAATTGAACTCACAGCTCGAAAAGATTACTCAAAAGAGCTACTCAGATCCCAATGAAGGTAAAATGTGGAAGCCAACCCGCGATAAAGCAGGTAACGGTTTTGCAATCATTCGTTTCCTTCCAGCAGCACAAGGTGAAGAAATGCCTTTTGTACGCGTATGGGATCACGGTTTCCAAGGTCCAACAGGACAGTGGTACATCGAAAACTCCCTTACTACTATTAACCAAGACGATCCAGTCTCGGAATACAACGGCAAGTTGTGGAACTCAGGTGTTGAATCTGACAAAGAACTTGCACGTAAGCAAAAGCGTCGCTTGAAATATTTTGCCAACGTACTAGTTGTTAAAGACTCATCCAACTCAGATAACGATGGTAAAGTCTTTATGTACCAGTTCGGCAAGAAAATCTTCGACAAATTGAATGATCTAATGAATCCTCAGTTTGAAGATGAAACTCCAGTAAACCCATTCGATCTATGGGAAGGTGCTAACTTCCGTTTGAAAATTCGTAAGTTTGAAGGTTATCCTAACTACGACAAATCAGAATTCGATGGTCCTTCACCGGTCTCTGAAGATGATGCAGAGTTGGAAAAGATCTACAATGCAGAACATAAGCTGCAAGATTTAGTAGATCCAAAGAACTTCAAATCTTATTCTGAATTGAAAGCGAAACTCTATCGTGTACTAGCGCTAGATGAAGAAGCTTCTACACCTGCTACGGCAGAGCAAGATAATGAATTTGATCTAAGCTCTATGGGTAATGCAACAGCAGCAGCACCACAGCCAACGCTAACAGAAGCGATGCCAGCACCAACATCAACATCTCTATCAATGGATGATGATGATGACGACCTATCAATCTTTAAGGAGCTAGCGAATGGCTAACAAAGTCTATGAAGAAGTTCTAGACTTTGACTTTGGTTTCAGCTTTATCGATGAAGAAATTCAAGAGAAAGAAGCTGAAGCCAAAGATGCTATTCAAAAAGTTAGCAGTGAGAAAGAGACCATTCAAGATCAATTGAATGATCAAAAGCTTGCTGCTGACGACCTTGAATATAGGTTAGAACTCCTTTACAAATCTATAACGCCGTTCTTAGATAATCTATGTAAGAACCCAGATAAATCAACAATTTACTGGCCTGACCGAGTTACTAAAATTCAGGCATATAAAGCTAAATTGTTAACCATTGTAGAAGGAGATTGATATGAGTCTATTAGACAGGCTGGTGAAAAACAGCACAATTAAGATGTCGGCACCATTGATGGAATCTAAGGTGTACGGTAAAAAAGATATGGCACCAACCAATGTACCAATGGTAAACGTTGCTCTATCAGGTCGTATTGATGGTGGTGTTTCTCCAGGACTACTCGTCTTGGCAGGTCCATCAAAGCACTTTAAATCAGCATTCGCATTGTTGATGGCAGGAGCTTATATGCAACGCAATCCAGACGCTGTATTGTTATTCTATGATGCAGAATTTGGTACACCTCAAGCTTACTTCGAAAGCTTTGGTATTGATATGGATCGCGTAGTCCACACACCAATTACTAATGTTGAAGAACTTAAGTTTGATATTGCCCACCAGTTAGATGGCATTACCAAGGCTGAAAAAGTAATTATTGTTATTGATTCAATCGGTAACCTTGCTTCTAAGAAAGAAGTTGCTGACGCACTCGACGGTAAATCAGTAGCAGATATGTCACGAGCTAAGGCTCTTAAATCTCTGTTCCGTATTGTAACACCACATCTAAACCTTAAAGATATTCCATTGATTGCTGTTAACCACACATATCAAGAAATTGGATTGTTTCCTAAGGCTGTTGTTTCAGGCGGTACAGGTATCTACTATTCAGCAGATGCTATTTGGATTATTGGCCGTCAGCAAGATAAGGTTGGTACAGAAATTCAAGGCTATCACTTCATTATTAACGTTGAGAAATCTCGACATGTTAAAGAGAAGTCTAAGATTCCAGTCTCGGTATCTTGGGAAGGTGGCATTGTTAAGTGGTCTGGATTGATGGATATTGCTGAGAAAGGTGGTTATCTTACTAAGCCTAAAGTTGGTTGGTATGAAGCTATTAATCCTGCAACAGGTGAAGTTCTATCTCAAAAGTTAATGCGTGCTAAGGAAGTACAAAACAGCAAAGACTTCTGGATGATGATGTTTGAGAAAACTGACTTCAGTACCTTTATCAAAAATTCTTTCACTATTGGTGCTTCTGGTGCTATTATGCGAGAAGACACAGTTGAAGAGCTTGATGATGTCATTGATGATCATGATGAAACATCAATTGCAAGTTAATAGTTGACAATCTATATAATGTGTGTTATTGTATACTTAATAATTGAAAAGACTGGCGGGGTTTCTCGCCAGTTCTCAACTTAAACACTGGATATTTAAATGATCGAAACAACTGTACTATCAAATCTTATATTTAATGAAGAATACTATCGTAAAGTATATCCTTACATTAAGGATGAGTACTTCGATGATCAATCATATAAGAAAATCTTCTCGACGTATTCTGAATATGTTGAGCTATACAAAGCTCCTCCTTCTATTGAAGCTCTTAAAATCTCCCTCGATAAACGCAAAGATCTAAATGAAGACTCATATAAAAATGTTATGGGTACAGTTGATGGTCTTCAGCGTGATGATGATACTAACTTTGATTTTCTCGTAAAAGAAACTGAAAAGTTTTGTCAAGATAAAGATCTATTTAATTCTATTCGTAAAGCTATTCTAATTATGGATGGTGAAGATAAAGATAATGATAAGGGTTCAATTCCAAATTTGTTGTCTGATTCCTTAGGTATTAGCTTTGATAGCTCTGTAGGTCACGATTTCATTGAAGACTCAGATGATCGTTATGATTTTTACCACCGTAAAGAAGAACGCATGCCGTTCGATATTGATCTTCTCAACAAAATTACCAAAGGTGGTTTGCCTCGTAAATCATTAACAGTATTACTAGCTACTACAGGTGGTGGTAAATCTCTTGTTAAATGCCATGCTGCTGCAAGCTATCTAATGACCGGTAAGAACTGCCTTTATATTACTATGGAAATGGCTGAAGAACGTGTAGCCGAGCGTATTGATGCTAATATGATGGATGTTACTCTCGATGAATTGAAATTGTTACCACGTGATGTATATCAAAAACGCATGGAACGTATCAAATCAAAGTGTACTGGTCAATTAGTTATTAAAGAATATCCTACTGGTTCAGCACACGCTGGTCACTTCCGACACTTACTTAATGAATTAAAACTTAAGAAGAACTTTACTCCTGATGTAATCTTTATCGATTATCTTAATATTTGTGCATCATCTCGTATTAAAGGTGCAGCTGCCGCAAACAGTTATACTCTAGTAAAATCTATTGCTGAAGAAATTCGTGGTCTTGCTATGGAATATAACTGTGCAGTTGTTTCATCATCTCAGTTCAATCGTGATGGTTATGGCAATTCAGATGTAGATCTTACAAATACTTCTGAGTCTATGGGTATTACCCACACCGCCGATTGTATTATTGGTTTGGTTACAACTGAAGAGCTTGATAATCTTGGCCAACTAATGATGAAGCAATTGAAAAATCGTTGGGGTGATCTTGGTTATTATCGTAGGTTTGTAGTAGGTATTGATCGTTCTAAGATGCAAATCTTTGATCTTGAAGATAGTGCTCAACGTGGTATCGGTGGCACAAGCGCAGCTAATACTGCATCTTTTGCTCCAAGTGACAACGGTTCAACTTTTGATAAGACTGCATTTGGCCAGGGTAGCAAGAAAACAATGTTTAGCGCAGGCGGAATATCATGAGCTTTATAAATAAGGTTAAATGGTAAAAATGGTAATTAACGCAGGAATGTTGCAAGTGCAATCATTTACATCTTATTTAATAGAGGCTACGTTGAGACAGCAGCAAATAGAATTCAAAGCTTATATTCGTAGGTCCTTCCCACAGATTAAGTTTACACAGTCTTCAAGAGGTGCCTTTCACGTTCGTTTTCCTGTTGCAGGTGACGAGGCTGAACATAGAAAACTTCTAAAGAAGTATGGCATCGAAGTTCGTGAGTACTCGCCTACTCCAATTTCTGATAAGTATCCGACTGTTCTATTAGTTGCTACTAAACAACTATCTCCAAAGCTACCACGCGGTTCATCAATACCTTGGGTAAACAATGCTCCTTCAGCTTCTGTTAAAGGAGCACAACTGTTTAGTAACAAAGCGTTATCACCAGATAATTTAGGCATTGCCGGTAAGACTCTTACTATACCAAATATCATTCAAACTGTTGGTGGACAACTACGTAAGAAATACGATCCTGCAACTGCTAAACAACTTAACGATATGATGTGGCGAGCAGCAGGTGCTGGTAACGATATACGAAACGAAAACAATTTTTCTGTTAAAGATCTTGCAAAAGTATCTGCAGACTTTGGCGAAATACTTTCTGCTATTTGGACTATATCTAACTTAAGATTTAAAGAAGCTCATTTTCCAAAGGCAAGTAACGAAAGACTTATTGACTTCTATGCAATTCGCTTTGGAATCAAATATCCAATATCAGTAAAATCTGGTGGTGGCGGTAAAGTTACTATACAAAACATTATTGATGCAATTCAGCGTAGGGTTAAATCTGCTGATAGAAGTGATATGACTAGTGAGCCATCATTGGCTATATTTAATATCGTTAATAAATACCCTATGAAAGAGCAGATGTTTGAACTCCATAAATATATGGATACAGAGCCGGTAAGATTACTTGCTGGAATTATGGGTGTAAGAGTTCCAAATATTAATTTAGATACTGTACTAAACTTTACTGATAATACACCGCGTGAAGATCTTATAAGAAAACTAGAACCATTTTGGCGCTCGATGAATACGGTTCTTACAGATAGAATTAAGAATGACGAGAATGATGCTTTAAGACTTGTGTTATCACCATTAGGAGAAAACATATGGAAAGTTTTAAACTCCGATAAAGAGATTCAAGATTCACTTACAAGAGTGGCGAGACAGGTTACGTTAATACAGGTTAATGTTAATGTATCAAAAACAGCAATTAAGATTAAACATAACTACTTTAAAGATGCTGAGTTCCAATTTGGTTGGGCAGGATATGCAGCTAAGAATAAGTTAGGTTTTAAAATGAAGGTAACTAATTAAATGCACGGCTTCAAACAGTATATTACTGAAAATAAAAACACACATATGGAACATCTTGAAGATTCTATATTGAATCACGGTGTAAATGGCACAAGAGACGCTATCAATTTCTTACGTTCGTTGAGAGATATGTTAGCCGGCACTGCTAAATCCAAAGTTAATGTTTCGGTTAAATGGGACGGAGCTCCTGCTATATTTTGTGGAACTGATCCATCAGATGGTAAGTTCTTCGTTGCTAAGAAGGGTATCTTTAATAAGAACCCAATGGTATATAAGACTAATGCAGATATCGATGCTGATACAGTAGGCAAAGATAGTTTAAATTCTAAATTAAAGCTAGCACTGGCTGAGTTTTCAAAACTCGGTATCAAGGGTGTAGTACAAGGTGATTTTTTATATGATAAGGCTGATCTCAAGGTGGTGGATATTGAAGGTGAACCGCACATTACTTTCCATCCTAATACGATTGTTTACGCGGTACCTAAGAACTCAGAACTCGGCAAACAAATTCTCGGATCCAAGGTCGGTGTGGTTTGGCACACAGTCTACAGAGGATCAAGCTTTGAAGAAATGTCTGCAAGTTTTGGAGAGGAGATTGCATCTGATCTTAAGAGAGCAAAATCGGTCTGGTCAGTAGATGCATCTTACCAGGATATATCGGGTACAGCAAACTTTACAAAGAAAGAAACAGAAGAGCTTAATAAGATTCTATCTGCTGCTGGTAAATTATTTAGAACAATACGTAAAGAAACACTTGACGGTATTGCATTAGAACCAGATACTCTTGCAAAAACAAAAGTATTCGTTAACACTAAAATCCGTGCTGGCGAAAGAATTAAGAATCCAAAAGCATTCGTAAGAGATTTACAGAATTATATTACTCGGTTCTATAAGAACGAAGAAGAGAAACGTAAATCTGAAAAAGGTAAAGTAGCACAACGTGGTAAAAGAGATGCTACGTTAGAATATTTTAGAAAAACAAAACCTGCTCAATTAGTAGCAGTATTTGAATTATATAATCTAATCATTGATGCTAAACATAAAGTAATTCAAAAATTAGATAAAGCAAAGCAAGTTGGCACATTACTTAGAACTGCAGACGGCTACCAAGTAACATCCCAAGAAGGATTTGTTGCTATTGATAAGATGGGTAAGAACGCAGTTAAATTAATTGATAGACTTGAATTTAGTAACGCTAACTTTTCAGACAAATACATTAAAGGGTGGCAGAAATAATGGCTATTTGGAACAAATTAACACAGGCATTCACCGCTAACGGTACAACGCTATTTGAAACGCAACAGCTTGCGACAAAAGATGGTGCAATAGTAGATGGAGATAATCCA
>Ga0307997_10000332_pt1 | contig 21638 bp, 17 predicted proteins | sample Davwhametageno36_FD_203165 | JGI IMG/M metagenome (GOLD analysis project Ga0307997, IMG submission 203165) | Marine microbial communities from Davis Island wharf, Antarctic Ocean - #36 | ecosystem: Environmental > Aquatic > Marine > Unclassified | place: Antarctic Ocean: Davis Island wharf... | reverse complement strand
GGTTTATTATAGTTACAATAGGTTTTGGACATGGGTTTTTATAAGTAACACTTGTACTTTTAGTCACAGTACCACATTGATTAGTTACAGTTGCAATAAGTGTATTTGAACCTTCCATCAGTGTTATATTTCCTTCAAATTTACTAGTCGAAGTAGTATAGGTAAAAGGAATTTGAGCTCCATTTAAAGCAATGGTTATTTGGTTTTTTGCCGAAACCCCACTTACAAATCCTGAAAAAGTTATTGGATTAGTTGTATACCCCATCCCAGTATTAGGAGAAGCAATATTGATTGTTGGCAATGGACATCTAAAAGAAATCGAAATCACTTTATTATCCGCCCCACAAGAATTTATTGCACTTAACTCAATTGTATTGGCTCCTTGTTTTAAATTCAAAGTTGTCGATACAATTTTTGTTGTTGCATTAAAATTCTTATTTACTAAAACTCCATTTACTTTCAAAGTAATTTGACTAGAAGAAGTAACATTCTTAACAGCTCCTAAAAAAGAAACAGTTGCAGAGGTTGAGTTTAATCCATTTCTTGGGCTAGAGATAGAAACTAAAGGCGAAGGACATGGTGCATTGTAAGAAATATTTATCGATTTACTATCCATTCCACAGTTTGTGGTTGCAGACACTACAATAGTATTGTTTCCTGATCTTAAATTTAAACTAGAGTTAAAAGTTCTACTTCCGGAATTATAACTGAAAGATTGATTCACTCCATTCAATGCCACTCTCATCTGAGATTGGTTTGACACATTCATTGCAGTTCCTGTTAAGGTTATAACTGAATTAGAAAAATTACTTCCATTTTGTGGAGATGAAATACTAACTGCTGGCGAAGGACATGGTGCACTCACAGAAACTATGCTTGTTTTGGAATCAATTCCACAAGCTGTATTGGCATTTACCACAATCACATTTTGACCACTTATAAAGTTTGCTGATGCACTAAAAGTTTTACTATTGTTAGTATATGTAAAAGGTATAGCATTTCCGTTTACAGTTACGTTAATCTGACTTTTTAAAGAAACATTAGAAACAGTTCCTGTAATAGTAGTATTTCCAGAAGATAGACTACTCCCATTTGAAGGAGATGTTATGTTCACAAATGGCTTAGGACAATTGTAAGTAATATTAATAATCTCAGTGTCAGTTCCACATTCATTGATTCCAGACAATTGAATCGTGTTAGCCCCCATTCTTAAATTAACAACAGTAGATAGTCTTCCATTATTAAAATTAGAATTCACTAGTACTCCATTTACTTTTAATTGTACATTGCTATTACTTTTAATGTTAGTTACACCTCCAGTAATAGTTACCGAAGAACTCGTTACGTTTTGGTTATTTCGTGGTGAAGAAATAGATACGACTGGAAACAAACAAGGCTTTTCATAAGTAAACTGAATCGTTTTTGTTTGAGTTCCGCAATCGTTAGTCACTTTTACAGACACTGTATTACTTCCTTCTTTCATATCATATCTTCCAGAAATTACTCCAGTAGATTTATTAAAAGCAGGTCTTAAAACAACTCCATCCACTAAAACTTGAATCTGACTAAGTTCAGAAATATTTATTGCGGTTGCAGTAAAATTAACTTCATTCGATTGACTCTCGTATTTTTTTCCACTCACTGGGTATGTAATCACAACAGTTGGAGGAATACAGTTGTACTCTATATTTTTGAATACGGTTGTATCTCCACATTTATTAATTGCTTGTATAGAAACAACATTAGCTCCGACACTCAATTCCAAATCTGCAGTTAATACTCTACTATTCGCATTATATTGGTGAGTAATAATTGTATTGTTTAGTTTCACCTGTAAAGTACCTCCTTGTAATTGTAGCACTTTAGCAATTAATCTTGCTTTTTTAGTAGTTAAAAAATCAGTTGGTTCTGTAATAGTAATTAAAACTTTAGGACAAGATTCTGGGTTGTAAATAATAATTACACTATCCATAGATTCTCCACAAGAGTTAGTTGCAATAAACAGTATTTTGTTTTCACCTTCTACCAACATTACATTTCCAGTAACGTAATCTGTATTTTTATTGTAAGTAGTTTGCAACATTTGGTCGTTAGAAACCAAAATAATATCATTGTTATTCTTTATCTTAGATACTCTTGCTCTTATTGATAATAGTTGCTCATTCACAACATAGTTATTAGGTACGTCAGTAATTTTAATATACGGAGGTGGACATTTATCAATAGAAACTGGATCAGAATAATCTCCTCCTCTAAATATATTTAATCTAAGAAATACAGATGAGTAATGGTATTTGTCATTATTCCCCCATTGTAAAAATTCAGTTCCATCTCTTTTTAAACCATCAAATTCATCCTGTAAAACAAATGTTACTTTATGCTCAAATCCAAAAGACCATTGAGGAGTAATTTGGTATCCTAAACCAATTCCCAAAGAAGGCATAAATCTTACGGTTGTGGCATCTTCATCATTGTACAAAGCGCGAGTTTCGTATTCATCATCTTGTAAATTTCTTAAATCTCTTTTTGAGACATTACTAGGGTCTAGAGTATTGTAATTATAAATTTTATTGAAATTCCTGTAATTTAACAAGTTTGTTCTTGTTTTATAATCTGTTACACCAATACCTCCAAATACAGAAAGTAAAACTCCTGTTCTTTCTCTTAGCATATGAAAATTCAAAACTGCTTCTAAAGAGAAGTCATGAATCATAGTTTTACTATTTAAATAAGTATACCCTAATGTATTTTTATAATTGGAAGGGTTAGACGAATAGATCGTATTATCTATAATATCTATAGAGTCTAGTTTTGTCAATTCTTGACCAAAAGTAAATCCTTTCATATATCTGAAACGTGCATCTATACTCCAGAATTTTCCTGGGGATTCGTAAATCCCTTTACCAATAGTAAATCCATAACCAAAACCCGGTCTATCTAACTTGATATCGCTATCTTGCCAAACAGCTCCCATATTAAAACCTATATTCCACTTGGTATCTCTCTCGTGATTTGTAAATTGAGAACTGGCTACTTGTGGCAACACAAGAACTAATATTAGGGCTAATTTTAAATGTAATATTGTTTTCATAATGCGATTATTTATATTTGAAATACTGTAAAGCTATAATTATGCCAATTTGTTTTATTCCTTTATTCTTAGTGTCCAATTCAGGTTAATCCTGTTTTAAAACACCTTACAAAGATAAAATCAATTTAGTGATAATAAAAATTGAATCGTATCCACTCCGTCAGCATAATCAGAAATAGAAGGAGATTGAGCTTTTCCAAAAGGAACATAATCTGTACCGACCACACACTGTATGTTTTCTTTATTTTGTTCTAAGTAATTATCTACTTCGTTTTGATTATGAATATAATGATAATTTAGCACACTCAATGGAGAGTGAAGCGATTCATCTTCTTTCATTAATAAAAATCCATTTTCTATCAACTCTGTCTGATTCATTAAATAAATGGCCTTGTTGTAATCGTAATTATTCGCATATTTATTATGATTCACAATTTCTTTGTAAGGATAAAAAGCTTTGAATAAATTATTCAAATCATATGCTTTTGGCACAATTATTTTAGTTACGTTTCTACATCCTTTTCCAAAATAAAGAAATACATCTTCGGCAAATGCATTCAGTTCTTGTTCGGTTTCATTTCCAGAAATAACTGCAACTGAAGTTCTGTTTTTTCTTATTACATGAGGAACTTTATTAAAATAACTTTCGAAATATCTGGCAGAATTATCACTTCCTGTTGCAATTACAGCTTCATATTCTTTCAATTGGTGAATAAATTCTATTCTATCGGCAAACCTTTCGTCTAGATTCATTAATAGTTTCGAAACAAAAGGAAGTAACAAATTATCTTCGCTAGATAATTTCGCTTTTATTTTATTTCCAGAAATTAAAACACATAAAAAATCGTGAAACCCAACCAATGGAATATTTCCTGCCATTATTACACCTACATTCTTTGGAGATTTTTCTTCAAAATTATAATCATTCATCCAGTTTTCCAATTCCTCTTTCTTTAACATAGACACAATTCCAGAAATTGACTTCCTTATGTTATGCTCTGTAAACCAAGGGTTGTAAATTCTTGCCTTCAGAATCAACTCATTGAAAGAGTCGTATTCTTCTTTGGTAAGTCCACAACTAAAATCTCTCCAAGGTGTGTTCTCTGTAAAATGGTTCAGAATTAATCCCAATTGAATAAAACTGTTTTTTCTTTCTTCCTTATTCATTATGCAAAGATAGAAACTAAACTTAGGATTCACATTTTTTTTTAGGCAACAAGTTTGTTTTCTTTAGTCTAATTAACAATAATCAGTAAAATATGTGTTAAAAAAGTAGACTATCCATTCATATTGTATTAATTTTGTAAAAATTAGAACAATACAATGGCAATAATTATAACAGACGAATGCATTAATTGCGGAGCATGCGAGCCAGAATGTCCCAATACTGCAATATATGAAGGAGGAGCAGAATGGAAGTTTGCTGATGGAACTGGACTGAAAGGAATGGTGAAATTATATGATGGAAAAGAAGTAAATGCTGACGAATATCAAGAACCGGTAGATATGGATGTCTATTTTATTTCTCCAGATAAATGTACAGAATGTGAAGGATTTCATGAAGAACCACAGTGTGCGGCAGTTTGCCCAGTAGATTGTTGTGTGGATGATGAAGACGTGAGAGAGTCTGTACAAGATTTATTAAAGAAGAAAGATCTTCTTCACCTTGCTGAGTAAAAAAAAATAAGACTAAATTGATTAGCACTAATTCTTATTGGATTAGTGCTATTTTTTTTACACCCAAATTGGTTTTCTAAAGAATCTCTTTACTATTTTATTCAAAGCCAATCTTCCCATTTTTTATTGGTTTATGTAATTTTAAGTTTAGTCAGAGGGATTTTTCTCTTGCCCTCTACTCCATTTGTATTGGCAGGAATATTATTATTCCCTAGTCAATCTTTTTTAGTGTTTTTTATTTCAATTACAGGAATTGTAATTACAGCTACCTATTTATATTTCGCATCTCTCTTTTTAGAATTTGATAAATTATTTGGTAAAAACCATTCTAAAAAATCTGACAAAATAATTGAAAAACTAAACCAACATGGGTTTTGGATTGTTTTAGGTTGGGCCTTTTTCCCATTAGTACCCACAGATTTAATTTGCTACATAGCAGGAAGCATCAAAATGAATTTCACGAAATACATCCTTGCCATCTTTCTAGGAGAGGCAATTTTGATTGGTACTTATGTTTATTTTGGAAAGAGTATCTGGGGATTGGTTTAACTCGCCACAGATAAATACTGCATCATAAATGCACAAGCAATTGCTCCAAAAGTACCGACTGCATATCCTAATACTGCCAATAAAACTCCTACTGGAGCAAGAGATGGACTAAATGCTGCGGCAACAACTGGTGCAGAGGCTGCTCCTCCAATATTGGCTTGACTTCCTACAGCCACATAAAAGAAAGGTGCTTTAATTATTTTGGCAACTATGAGTAAAAATAAAGCGTGAATAGTAATCCAAATTAATCCAACAGAAATTAAAAATTTAAAAACTCCCCAGTTATTAATTAATTCTTTAATATCCATTTTCATACCAATAGTTGCTACTAAAATATAAAGAAATATTGTTCCCAATTTAGAAGCTCCAATTCCTTCAAATTCTCTTGCTTTTGTGAATGAAAGAATAATTCCGAATAGGGTTGAAAAAACAACCAACCAAAAGAATCCACTTCCAAAAGAAGTCAATAAAACAGAAGTCATTGGCGAAGTATCTTTAATACTAACTAACCAATCTGAAACTGCTGGGCTAATTATATTAGATAAGAAATGAGCCAATCCTATAGCTGTAAATGAAAGTGCGATCAATAACATCAAGTCTTTAAATGTTGCCACTTTAGCCATTTTCTTCTGAAAACTTTCCATTTTATTTTTTAGACTTTCAATTGCAGAATCGTCTGCTTTGAAAAATTTATTTATTTTTTTATTGTATCCCGTTCCAAATAATAACAGTGACATAAAAACATTGGCTACAAAAACATCCACTACAATCATAGCAGAAAACAATTGATCGCTCGCTCCATAAATTTCTTTCATTGCGGTTTGGTTTGCACCTCCACCAATCCAACTTCCAGCTACTGTCGCTAAACCTCTCCATATTTCATCATCCAATATATCTGGTGAGATTCTTGAAACCAGCCACAAAGCAATTGGTCCACCTATTACAATACCTATTGTTGCAGTAAAAAACATAATTAATGCTTTAGGACCTAATCTACGAATCCCTTCAATGTCGATATTAAGACAAAGTAAAACCAAACTGGCCGGTAGTAAATACCTACTAGCTACAAAATACAAATTGGATTCATCTGAAGAAATAACACCAAATGTATTTAGAAAAGCAGGTAAAAAGTAACACAATAACAGGGCAGGAACAATTCCATAAAATTTCTTGAAAAATGGAATGTTACTCGCTTCTGTTTTAAAGATAAGCGCCAATAATAACAACAACATACCTAGCACTACTGCATCATTTTTTATTAATGGTTCTTTCTCTTTGAATTTGAAAGTTTTGTTTAGTAATTGAAATTTTTCATCTCCATCCTTTTGATAAATCTCCATAGAATGTTCTCCCGCATTCATATTATCTATTATTAAATACCCAGAAGTAGCAACCGAGATTATCGTATCATTAAAATGAATGAAAATTTCGGGTAGTTCATTGAAATTTCTAGACAATAAATCTATCGCTACACTTTCTCCATTCGATTTGTAAAACAAAGAAGGAACTTTATTTGATTCAATAATTTGTGTACGCTCTATATCCAAAGCTCTAAATTCAGCCTTAGAAATAGATTTGACATTTATTCCAAACGCTAAATTTGAAACAACTAACAATAAGATTATAAGTAATTTATTTTTCATTCTCTCCTTTTTTTAAAATTTATCTGATTCCAAATCTGGCCATTCGTAGGCTATGGATTCAAAGAATTCAATTCTTTGACCTCTTTTTTATGTTCGCTTTTGTTTAACGATTTATGAGCTTTCGTATCAATATTTATAAGTATAAAAATTAATTTTGATTGCCAATTATACAAAAAATTGATGAAAAAAAATGGCTTTAGTTTTTTTCAAGCATTAGATTGTTAATAAACCCTAGAAAACATTGGATATCTAAAAGTAAAACGGTACATTTGCAGACTAAAAATTAAAAACCAAAATAATAATTATGAAACATTACGAAACTGTTTTCATTCTAACTCCCGTTTTATCTGATGTTCAGGTAAAGGAAGCAGTAGATAAGTTCAAAAGCATTATTGAGAAAGCTGGTGCAAAAATCGATAACCAAGAAAACTGGGGATTGAAAAAATTAGCTTACCCAATACAGAAAAAAACCACTGGGTTTTATCATTTGTTTGAATACTCTGCTGAGAATGGCGAATTAATTGCTGACCTAGAGGTTGCATTTAAAAGAGACGAGAAAGTCATTAGATTTTTGACTACTAACCTTGACAAGCATGCATTAGCATGGGCAAGAGTAAGAGAATCAAGAATGAAAGCTGAGAAAAACTAACTTTAAAAACATCAAACAATGAGCAAAACAGACATTAGATATTTAACTCCGATTGATATTGAAGTTAAAAAAGAAAAATATTGTAGGTTTAAGAAAGCTGGAATCAAATACATTGATTACAAAAATTCTGATTACCTATCTATGCTTGTAAACGAGCAAGGTAAGATTTTACCAAGAAGATTAACTGGAACTTCTCAAAAATACCAAAGAAAAGTAGCACAAGCTATCAAGAGATCAAGACACATTGCTCTTATGCCTTACGTTACAGATTTATACAAAAAATAAAAAACCTTATTAGACATGGATGTTATATTAAACCAAGACGTAGAGCATGTAGGAGATAAAAATGATATGGTAACGGTTAAATCTGGATTTGGAAGAAATTATTTGATTCCACAAGGTTTGGCAATGTTAGCTACTCCATCTGCAAAGAAAATGCACGCAGAAAACGTTAAACAAAGAGCACACAAAGAAAAAGCAATCATTGACGAAGCTAAAGCTATTGCAACTAAACTTGAATCTAGTAAAGTAAAAGTTATTGCTAAAGTTGGAGAAACTGGAAAAATATTTGGATCAGTTACTTCGGTACAAGTTGCTGAAGCTTTTGTTGCTGCCGGATTTGCAATTGAAAGAAAGAACCTTAAGATTCATAATGAGCCAATTAAAACTGTCGGAACTTACAAAGTGACTGTAAAACTTCATAAAGAAGTAATAACAGAAGCTGAGTTTGAAGTTGCAGGAGAATAATTAAGTTTATACTTAAATTTATAAAAGGTCATGATTTATTTCGTGACCTTTTTTTATGTAAATTTTTAAAGAAAACATTAAAAGTTACAATTGTTACTTAATTTAAAAACTTTATACCCTACTTTTGTGCTATTATTAAAACATAAAACATAAAAATGGATTTAGAAAATATCATTAGAGAAAACAAAGGAACTATAATTGATGTAAGAACAGAAGGAGAGTTTATAGAAGGAAACGTAGTAGGGTCATTAAACATCCCTGTACAAGACATTATGAACAGACTGGATGAGGTAAAACAAATGGAAGCTCCACTTGTACTATGTTGTGCATCTGGACAAAGAAGTGGAATGGCTCAGCAAATGCTATCTGCAGAAGGAATAGAATGCTACAATGGTGGCGGATGGATGGACGTTAACTTTTACAAAAATTAAATTATGCTTAAATCAATAATGAACTTATTAGGTTTTGGACCTAAAGTAGATTACTCTGAACTGAAAAAAAACGGAGCAATCATTTTAGATGTAAGGTCGCCACAAGAATACAAAGAAGGTCATATAAAAGGATCTATCAATATTCCTGTAGATGGGCTAAGAAATAACCTAGGCAAACTAAAAGGAAAAGAAGACAAAACAGTAATTACCTGTTGTGCTTCTGGGATGAGAAGTGCAACTGCCAAAGGAGTTCTGAAAGCTAAAGGATTTAAAATGGTACACAATGGTGGAGCTTGGATTAGTCTAGATTCAAAATTAAATTAAAAAAGTTGCATTTTATCTCAAATAAATTTTGAGAATAAAATAAAAAATGTACTTTTGTATCGCTCAAGGAAACAGAGCTAGTTCTTTAAATACAACATTTGCATTGATTCATTATTTTGGTCCGGTAGTTCAGCTGGTTAGAATACCTGCCTGTCACGCAGGGGGTCGCGGGTTCGAGTCCCGTCCGGACCGCCAAGTTCAATGCATTTTTTAAAAGCCTTTCAGGAAACTGAAAGGCTTTTTTTGTACCCTAAAAGTTTATTCATTATCTTTTAATATACCTATTGCTTTAAACAAAAAAACTCAACCTTAAAAGGTTGAGTTTTTTTTTAAAATCCTATTACGAATTTATATTACTTCTTATACTTCAATACTTCCGAACGTCCTTTTTTGAATATCTTGTTACCTGCAGCTTTTCCTCTTCGCAATTCTTTTTGCTCTTCAAAAGGTAAAGAAGCTATTTCCTTGCAATTATCAGAACAACAAGATTCCATATTTACCGCACAACTCTGGCATTGAATAAATAGTAAATGACACCCTTCGTTAAGGCAATTTATATGCTCATCACAAGCATCACCACATTGGTGGCAATGAGAAATTACATCTTCAGAAATCCTCTCAGCTCTTCGCTCATCAAATACAAAATTTTTACCCAAGAACTTGTTTTCAAGTCCTTGCTCATTAACCTGACGGACATAGTTTATAATACCGCCCTCCATCTGAAATACATTTTTGAACCCTTTGTGTTTGTAATAGGCAGATGCTTTTTCACACCTAATACCTCCCGTACAATACATTACTAAGTTTTTATCTTCTTTGTGATCTTTTAATTGCTCTTCTATTAAATCGAGAGAATCTCTAAACGTATCAACATCTGGTGTTACAGCATTTTTAAAATGACCTATTTCACTTTCATAATGGTTACGCATATCTACTAAAACTGTATTAGGATCTTCTATAAGTTCGTTAAATTTTTCAGCTTTTACGTGAATACCTATATCGGTTACATCAAACGAATCGTCCTCCAATCCATCAGCAACAATTTTGTCTCTTACTTTAACTTTTAGCTTTAAAAATGATTTGTTGTCTTGCTCTATCGCAATGTTTAATCTAACATTTTCAAGAAATGGTATTTCATCCAGTTTTTCTTTAAAATCATTAAAATCATCAGCAGAAATAGACAATTGGGCGTTAATTCCTTCGTTCGCTAAATAAATTCTTCCTAAAACACCTTGATCATCCCAAAGAACAAATAAGAAATTCCTGAAAATTATAGGATTAGGTATGTTGTGGTATTTATAGAAAGAGATCGTAAGGCGCTCTTTACCAGTCTTTTCAATAAGATCGGCTCTTTCTTTGGCACTTAATGTATTGTACAGTTGCATGCTATACTAGTTTTTAAGGGTTAAAAAATAATTAGCCAAAGTTATGAAAATTAATTTTATTCGCTTTTTTGAACTGATATTAATCATTAAATAAATTAATATAAGAGTGAAACTTTTAATATTTATAAACCATAGCATTAATATTCATTCCTGCACCAACTGAGGCTAATAGCAAAATATCTCCTTTGTTTATTTGATGCCCTTCTATCTGATTTTTTAAGATTAAATCAAACAAGGTTGGAACTGTTGCGACTGAACTGTTACCCAATTTATGAATACTCATTGGCATAATTCCTTTAGGCATTTCTTTGTCGTATAATTTATAAAATCGCTCTATAATTGCTTCATCCATTTTCTCATTTGCCTGATGAATTAATACCTTATTGACACTTTCTATTTCCAATCCGCTTTTATCTAAGGCTATTTTCATAGCGTTTGGCACATTGGTTAAGGCAAATTCATAAATTTTTCTTCCATGCATTTTTATGTAATTAGTCCCTTGGTCTTCTGCTGGATTAAAAGAACTACCATAATACAAATGATAAGCTTCTTCAAAAGTAAAAGATTGAGCTGCATGACTCAGAATTCCTCTGTCATTATCATCTGCTAATTCCAAAATACAAGCCCCTGCTCCATCCGAATAAATCATAGAGTCTCTATCGTAGGGATCCACCACTCTTGAAAGAGTTTCTGAACCAATCACCAAACAAGTTTTCGCTTCTCCTGCCTTTATAAACATATCCGCTTGAATAACTCCTTGAAGCCATCCTGGACAACCAAAAATAACATCATAAGCCACGCAATTTGGATTTTTTATTTTCAAATTATACTTTATTCTCGAAGCAATACTTGGCAAAAGATCACATTGAGTATATCCATCTCGCACATCTCCAAAATTATGTCCCACAATGATATAATCAATTTTTTCTGGATCAATGGCTGAATCTTTTATAGCTCTCTCTGCAGCAATAGTTCCTATGTCACTATTTTTCATTTCATTATCTACATACCTTCTCTCTTCTATTCCAGTAATTGCTTTGAATTTACTTATTATAATTTCATTAGAATTAGGAATTTTGGATTGACTCTCATTATAAAAGTCTTGCTTTAAAAAATCTTCGTTTCTTTGAATTTTTTCTGGAATGTACGAACCTGTTCCTGTGATAATATTTTGCATAGTTCTTTTTTTTTAAATGTAATCTTATTTTTCGATGAACACTAGTTAATTTTAAAATAAAGGATACAACCTCAAGTTCGGTATTCCTAAAATACGTAATCAAACTATCCTAATAAATATTAAATTCTGATTAAAAGTTTTATTATTTTTAGCTAACCAAAAACTATATCCTAGAACTTATGAAAAACCTTAAATTAATATCAATTGCTTTTCTTCTTGTTTTGATATGTAGTTCTGTCGTTTCACAAAACAATACCAATAAAGAGAAACCGTCTCTTAAAACTGCTTTGAATGGATTTAAATTCAGAAGTATAGGCCCAGCATTCATGTCGGGAAGGATAGCAGACATTGCTATTGATCCAATCAATGAAAACACATGGTATTTAGCTGTGGGTTCTGGAGGTGTCTGGAAAACTATAAACGCAGGAACAACTTGGACTCCACTTACAGAAAATATGCCCTTCTACTCTACAGGATGCATTACTATTGACCCAAATAACAATACTTCTATTTGGTTAGGAACAGGAGAAAACGTAGGAGGAAGACACGTGGGAATTGGTCATGGAGTCTATCACAGCTTAGATGCAGGAAAAACATGGAAAGATATGGGCCTTAAAAAATCGGAGCACATTTCTAAAATAATTGTACATCCAACAAATCCAAATATAGTTTGGGTTGCTTCTCAAGGACCTTTATGGAGTTCTGGTGGAGAAAGAGGATTATATAAAACTATAGATGGCGGAAAAACTTGGAAAAACACCTTAGAAGTGAATGAATGGACAGGAGCAACCGACCTTGTTATTGACCCTACTAATCCTGATATTTTATATGCAGCAACTTGGCAAAGACATAGAAATGTGGCTGTACTTATGGGAGGTGGACCGGGAACTTCCATTTACAAAAGTGTGAATGGTGGAGAAACTTGGAATAAAATTAATAAGGGTATTTCAGGAGAAAGAAAAGGAAAAATTGGATTAGCAATTTCTCCAATGAACCCAAAAGTGTTATATGCTGCAGTAGAATTGGAAAGAAGAAAAGGAGCTGTATACAGAACAGAAAATAGTGGTGGTAGTTGGCAAAAAATGTCTGAAACTATTTCTGGTGGAACTGGGCCGCATTATTATCAGGAATTGGTTGCCTCTCCCTATGTGTTTGATAAAATATACTTGATGAATGTGCGAATGTTAATTTCGGAAAATGGAGGAAAAACCTTTTACACCATGAAGGAAAAGAAAAAACATTCTGATAATCACGCTGTGGCTTTCAAAAAAAATGATCCCAACTATATGTTAGTGGGTTCTGATGGAGGGATTTACGAATCATTTGATGCTTCTGAAACATGGAAGTTTACAGGTAATCTTCCTATTACACAATTCTATAAACTAGCAGTAGATGATGCAGAACCTTTTTACAATATTTATGGAGGAACGCAAGATAACAATACACAAACAGGACCTTCTAGAACAGTGAGAAGAAATGGAATCTCCAATGCAGATTGGGAAGTTGTGTTAGGTGGAGATGGTCACCAACCAGCCACAGAACCGGGCAATCCAAATATTGTTTATGCGCAATGGCAACAAGGAAATATAAATAGAATAGATAGAACTAATGGAGAAACTGTTTACATCCAACCTCAAGCAGGAATAGGTGAACCAAAGTTAAGATTCAATTGGGACTCCCCTATTTTGGTTAGTCAGCACGAACCAAAAAGATTATATTTTGGGTCTCAAAAAGTATGGCGATCAGAAAATCGTGGAGATAGCTGGACTGGAATTTCAGAAGATTTAACGAAAGACCAAGAAAGAATGGCTTTACCTGTAATGGGGAAAGTACAAAGTATTGATAATGCTTGGGATGTTTATGCCATGTCTACTTACAATACGATCACTTCTCTTGCAGAATCTAAAGTAAATGAGGATGTTTTATATGCCGGTACGGATGATGGAATTATTCAATTCACAAAAGATGGTGGAAAAAACTGGATAAAAATGACGGTAGATAAATTACCACAAGCTCCTTCTTCTGCTTTTGTAAATGATATAAAAGCTGATTTATTTGATGAAAAAACTGCTTTTGTAGTGCTAGACAATCATAAATATGGAGATTACATGCCTTACGTTTATAAAACTACAAACGGAGGGACAAATTGGATTTCTATTACAAAAGGCCTTCCTAAAGGGACAATAACTTGGAGAATTGTACAAGATCACGTTAACCCAAATTTATTGTTTTTAGGAACAGAATATGGTGTTTACATCAGTATAAATAAAGGTCAACAATGGCATAAATTCTCAAATGGTTTACCTACAATCCCAGTGAGGGATTTAGCTATTCAAAAAAGAGAAAGTGATTTAGTCCTTGCCACTTTTGGAAGAGGTTTTTATGTCTTAGATGATTATAGTGCTTTGAGAGAAATATCAGAAGAATCTATTTCTAAAGATGCTTTATTGTTTAAACCAAGAAAAGCATTGTTATACAATCCAATGAGAGGAGGAACAAGCTCTGGTGGTGGAGCCAATTATTTTGCCAAAAATCCTCCTTACGGAGCTGTAATTTCTTATTATTTAAAGGAAAGTCACCTTTCATTAAAAGAAAAAAGACAAAAATCTGAACTACCCGATAAAGTAGATTATTCTGTGATACAAAAACTGGCTGATGCAGGATATAAAACTCCGCAGAGTATTCTGGAACAAGATATAAAGTCTTTAGCCAGAGAAACCGATATCAAGAAGAAAGAGCTAAAAGAACTTTTTTTGATTTTAGAATCAAGAAAAACTAAAGACATTCCTTTTCCTGGATGGGAAGCGTATGATGCAGAATTACAGGAAATAAAATCCAATGCTATTTTGGTAATCAAAAACAGTGATGGAGAAACTGTGGATCAAATTACTGGTCCATTAAAAAAAGGAGTTCATAGTGTGAGTTGGGGATTAATGACTAAAACGCCTACTGTTTCTATCGGATCAAGAAGTAGAGATATTTACAAACAAGCAAAACCAGGAACTTACAGTGTTACTCTTTACAAAAGAATAGATGGAGAATTGAAGTTACTGGCAGGACCTAAAAGTTTTGAAGTGGAACGAATCAGAAAAGGTATGTTAACAAATCCTATAGCTGACAAACACGAAGTTTATAGCCAATCAATTGTGGAGCTAACCAAAAAAGTGAATACTTACACTCATTTGTTTACGAAAGCAAATAAAAGATTGTCGGCTTACCAAAAAAACTTGAGTTATGTGAAAACTGAGAATACTATTCTTACCAAAGACGTTTATGCCTTAATAAACAACATGAACCAGCTTAAAAAAGAACTGAATGGAAGTCCAGCAAAAGATCAAGTAGGTGAAAAGAATGAAGTATCCATTAGCAGTAGATTGTGGAAAGCCAGAGGTCCTAATAATTCGTATGGGCCAACAGAATTACACATGCAAAGTTTCACGATAGCTGAGACACTGTTTAATCAACTTCAACCAAAAATGGACAGCTACTTTGAGAAGATTAAAGTTTTAGGAAAGTCACTAGAGGAAGCAGGTGCTCCTGAGGTATTAGATTAAGCTCTATTTCGTTCTAAAATAAATAACTATTTCACACTTAAATATTGAGATACGAGTATAAAAAAGGCAATAGAAATTATTTCTTAGTCCCTTTTTTATACTCAAGTTTTAATTTCAACAACAGTGATAAGGTTAATAATATCCATGGAGTTCCATGCATTAAAAAATCAAACCAATCCATCATTTTCATTCCTTCTGCTCCTCCTATTATCCATTGCAACTTTCCCCAAATGTGAGGTTCTGGTGAAAATGGCGCCAATCCTAAAAGCAAAGATGCAATTAAAAAAAGCTGTGTATTTTCTCTTATAAATTTCATGGTTGATTCCGTTATAATGTTGTTGGGCAAACAAATGCTGTTTTTTCTATGTGTGTGGTTTTTATCGCGCCAAATCCTCCAAGTACGTCAATTACATTGTGAACTCCTCTTGATTTAAGAATAGAGTTTGCAATTACAGAGCGATATCCTCCTGCGCAATGTGTATAATTAACTCCCTCTGTTTTGAATTCCGATAAATACTCATTAATAGCATCTAGTGGAGTATTCTCCGCTCCCTTTACGTGCTCAGAAAGGTACTCCGACTCTTTTCTTACATCCAACACGTGTAATTCTTCCTTCTTAGCTAATTCAGCAAACTCCTGAGCGCTTATTGTAGGAATTGTTCCCACTTCTCTACCCTCTGCTTTCCAAGTATTAAACCCTCCTTCTAAATACCCCAAAACATTATCAAAACCTACTCTAGATAATCTTACTATTGTTTCTTCTAACCTTCCTACAGGAGTAATTAATATAATTGGTTGTTTCACATCTTTTATCAAAGTTCCTACCCAAGGTGCAAATCCTCCATCTATTCCTATAAAAATAGAATTAGGAATATGTCCTTTTACAAATTCACTTTGGTGACGAACATCAAGTATAATTGCTTCGGTTTCATTTGCAGCAGCTTCCAAAGCAGTAGGAGACAATCCTGTTTTCCCTTTTTCTATCACTTTATCTATGCTTTGATACCCACTTTTATTCATCATTACATTCATTGGAAAATAAGCGGGAGGAGGTGCTAAACCATCCGTTACTTCTTTTATAAATTCTTCTTTGGTCATGTCAGCACGCAAAGCATAATTTATTTCTTTTTGCTCTCCAATACTACCTACCGTTTCTTTACTCATGTTTTTTCCACAAGCACTTCCTGCTCCGTGACCAGGGTAAACCACAGTTTCATCTGGCAAAGTTATAATCTTATTTCTTAAACTATCAAATAGAATTCCTGCCAAATCTTCTTGGGTAATACTGGCCGCTTTTTGAGCTAAATCTGGTCTTCCAACATCTCCCAGAAACAAAGTATCTCCACTGAACAAAGAATGCTCTTTTCCATTCTCATCCAACAACAAATAACAAGTACTCTCCATAGTATGTCCTGGAGTATGCAATACTTTTATGGTAACATTCCCTAATTTAAATTCTTGATTATCTGTTGCCGTAATTGATTCAAACTCTGTACTGGCATTTGGTCCAAATACAATTGGAGCACCCGACTTCTCGGATAAGGTTACGTGACCAGAAACAAAATCTGCATGAAAATGTGTTTCAAAAATATATTTAATTTTTCCTCCGTCAGATTCTACTTTATCCAAATAAGTTTGAACTTCTCTTAGTGGATCAATAATTGCAACTTCCCCTTCACTCTCAATGTAATAAGCTCCTTGAGCTAAACATCCTGTATATATTTGTTCTACTTTCATTCTTTTTTTTTATAAAATTAACATTTCTTTATTAAAGTATTTCTTTCAATACTATATAAATCCCCATGGCCAAAACGAACCATCCAAATCCTTTTTTCAATTTTTTACCGTCAATAAATTTATTCAAATACATTCCTATAAATATACCTACTATAGCTATAGACGTAAACGAAAACAAGAAAATCCAATCTATCTCTATGTTTTGAACATCACCTAAAAACCCAATTAATGAATTCATGGCAATAATCATTAAGGAAGTGGCTACTGCTTTTTTTATTGGTAGTTTAGCCAACAATACCAAGGATGGAATAATTAAAAACCCTCCTCCTGCACCAACCAATCCTGAGACTAATCCTACCCCAAGTCCTTGGATTACTATTCGCAAGTAATAAAAATTTGCTTTTTGTTTCTCTGGGTTTTCTTTCCTCCCTTTTATCATAGAGTAAGACGCAAGAATCATAACTACAGCAAAAAAGACCATTAAACCCACATTTTTTGTAACAACAAAATCGCCCAGTTTAAATAACTCATCTGGGATTGCAGGCACGATAAATTTTCTTGTCAGATAAACTGAAATGAATGCAGGGAAAGAAAAAATAATTCCTGTTTTGAAATCTACCATTCCTTTTTGAGCATTTCTTAAAGCACCCACAAATGAAACAGAACCAACAACAAATAAAGAATATGCAGCAGAAATTACAGGACTAATTCCCAAAATATAGACAAAAATAGGCACTGTTAAAATAGAACCTCCTCCGCCAATTAAGCCTAAGATTATTCCGACAAGTAAAGCACCAATGTATCCCAATATTTCCATTTACCTTTTGTGTTTGAAAGAACGAATTTAGAAAGAATTTGGAGATGAAGCTGTAACTTATGTTAGACTATACTGTATTTAATTCGCATCAAAATCCAAAACCTGAATTCTGTTTCTTACTAATTTTATTAGATTTTCATTTTCTAAACTTTTTAGCAACCGAGAGACTACCACACGCGAGGTATTCATGTCATAAGCAATATCTTGGTGCGATAAATTGAGCTCTGTAGATTTGGTAACTAAAGTTTTGTTTTTTAAATATTTATGCAACCTTTCGTGCATATTATGGAAAGCCAAAAGATCGATTGAATCCAATAATTCATTGAATATATTGTTATAAATTTCAAACACAAAGGCCATCCAAGAATCGTATTGCTTCATCCAGTCCTTCATTTTTTGAACTGGAACACTTATAAATGTTGTATCAGTTTCTACTATCGCTCGAAATTCACTTTTTTGCGAACCCATACAGCAATTTAAAGTCATAGAACAGGTATCTCCTCTTTCCAAATAATACAAGGCCAATTCATCTCCTTTTTCATCTTGCCTCAATATTTTTATAGTCCCTTCTATAAATAAAGGAATAGTTTTAATTGTTTCATTATAGTCTATAATCACTTCGCCTTTTGGGTATTTTCTAAAAACCCCATTGACCACTATTTCATCCATCAATTCTGACTCGAATAAAAATTCATAACCTTTTTATTGTGCTTTCGTCATTGTAATTTTTTTCTTTTATCAAAAAAGATCTACCTCATTTTATCCCTTTTAATCATATACTCCAATAAAATAGGATAAACTCCTTCATTAATATCGGCAGGAACATAATCTATTTGGTATTGTCCGCACTTTAACTTCAATTTATTGTGGTAGTTACCCACTTCTTCTTTATATTTTTTCCTTACTTGGCTTGGGTTTAGTTTCATTTCTTCTCCCGTTTCCATGTCTACAAATACATACGGTCTGTTTTCATATTCAAACTCCAACTCCTTGGATTTATCGTAGGTATGAAACAAAACTACATCATGCTTTTTGTGTCGTAAATGCTGAAGTGCAGAAAAAGAATCTTCGTCCTTTAGTAAATCGCCATCAAACATATCACTAAAGATAAAAACCATAGAACGTTTATGGATTTTCTCGGCAAAATGATGAATAGCATCCACAATCTGAGTGGATTCCCCTGTAATTTGATTTTGTTTTTGTAATAACTTTTCCAATTCAGAATACACGTACCTCTGATGAGCCATGTTTGTTTTGGCTGGTGTCTCTAACTTAAATCCATCCGAAAATAAAGACAACCCAACCGCATCTCTTTGTTTCTTCAATAACTCCATTAACGAAGCGATAGCAAAAACGGAAAATTCTAATTTATTGAGTTCATTTTCCGATTTTGGAAAATGCATGGAAGAGGAAACATCTAGCATAAATTGACACCTCAGATTGGTTTCTTCCTCGTATCGTTTTACGAATAGCTTATCAGTCCTTGCGTATAATTTCCAATCTATGTGTTTGGTAGATTCTCCTTTGTTATACAACCTATGCTCAGCAAACTCAACTGAAAAACCATGGAACGGACTCTTATGTAATCCAGTGATAAAACCCTCTACTACTTGCTTCGCAAGTAATTCAAGATTTCCAAAATGTGCTAAAGAGTCTTTTGTAAGTTTCATAGTTATTTTTACTAAAGTAAATATAAATCAATTCGCAGACCCTTACAACTTAATACCGATAGAAAAATAAAATGCTAAAGGTGGAGAAGCAATTATTCCTGGTCCAGGATAACCTACTGCTCTTTTATTAAAATATTTTTGATTAAATACGTTTTCAATTGTTGCAGAAACCTCTAATCTATTGAATAGATAAGAGGTAGAAATATCACTCACAGAATAGCTTGGTATTACTCCAGATATTGCATTGGAAGAGAATTCAGAATTTGTAGCATCCGTAAATTGACTACTCACAAAGTTATACTGGTAACTTAAAGAAAATTCTTTAACCCTTATTGTTATCCCAGTTCTAACAATAATATTTGGAACAAATTCTACTTTTTTATTCTCAAAAGCTTTTTCTTCAGAATCAATATACTTCCCATCAACTAGACTAACATTTAAGAAACTTAGTAGTGCTATTTTTGACTTTTTAATTTTCATTAATTTCAATATATCAAACTGTAACAAACTCTCTAGTCCTATGTTTCTTGATTTAGAAATATTAGATCTAAATCTATACGTATTAAAAAGCAAGCTATCTGCTTTTAAACTAAATCCTATGCGGTTATTATATTGCAAATAAAACAAACTAACATCATAAGTAATAAGTCCTTTGTAGTCTCCTCTTATTCCTAAATCCCAATTAAATCCTGTTTCATCTTTCAAGTCTGGATCCACTCTAAAATTAGGGTTAGATATTCTCAAATCATTAAAATTAATCGCTCTATAGTTTTGTGAAAAATTTGTGTATACCTGAGTATTTTGATTGTGCTCATAACTTAGCCCGCCCGAAAAAAGCACAAACGAACGCCTATTCTCTTTTTGCTCCTCTATCGTTTTATCCAATAAGACATTACCTGCCAAATCTTTAGTAATTAATCTGTAGTAACCATTGGCTTCAGTAGAAATAATTTCCCCTCTTAATCCTGTTATTAGACTTATTTTATCGGTAAAATAAAACATATTCTCAACAAATAGGGCGGTATTTAAACTAGGAAAAACGTATTCCGAACCTTCTAATAATTCTGGGTTATTATACTCAAAAATTGGCCCATATCCTGCATCTGATTCTCCTTGGCTTTTAGTTGTATTTCCTTTAAAAACTCTTAAACCTGCAATAAGAATATTCATCCTTTTTTTAATTTCATACCTCTTTATCACTTTGGTTTCGTTCCCAATATTTTGATAAATATCCTCTAACATTTCTCTATTCCCTAAGGGATCTAGCCGAGTTATATTACCTAAAAAACCTAATGCTTTTCTATTTGCAATTAATGCAAACGTCTTAGATTGAAATTCTAGTTTTGAATTTTTTTTATACGTAAATGTTGCACTTGGTAAATTCCACGAGACTGAAAACCAATTCCTATCTCTTATGGATTGTAAGTAATCATCTTTATACATGGCATCAGTGAGTCCTCCGGGTTGCTGAGCTAAATAATAGTAATGAGTATAATCAAATATCAAATCTATTTTTGAATTAATTTTATAATTCAATGTAGCGTATATATTTTTGGAATTAAAGGCTGAATTTCGTTTCCAATCGTCTCCTTTTTTATAAATGAAATTAGCATAAAAAGATATTTTTCCTTTCTTCCCTTGAACAGCTACCAAAGAATTGGAAAAATTAAAACTTCCCACTGTCTGATTTAGCTCTAGAGAAAAACTATCTTTCAAGAAATCACAGGTTTTTAGCTTGTAATTTATCATTCCTCCAAACTGTGTCCCATATTGCAAAGCTCCTGCTCCTCTTACCGATTCTATGACACTAATTGTATGAACTGGAGGCACATAATATGCGTCTGGATAACCCAAGGCATCAGCACTTATATCATATCCATTTTGACGAATATTTAAGTTGGACGAACGTTCAGAACTTAATCCCCTCACTCCTATTTCTGTTCCAATCCCACTGGATGAAGTTTGTATGGAATTCAATCCTGAAATTAATCCATAAACCTGCCTAGTGTTGTTAGTCGATTTATTAACCTCTTGCTTTTCTAGTATTATTTTTTCTGATTTCTTTGCGTGATACACAAACATATCTTCATTTTTATATAATTGAATTTTATTAAGAGAAAATTTATCTAACTTTTCTTGCACAACAAAATCATTTAAATAAATATTAGTAGGTAATAAATAGATTTT